>Ga0160449_1000032_pt1 | contig 232643 bp, 135 predicted proteins | sample HID1975I_E1MG_FD_108216 | JGI IMG/M metagenome (GOLD analysis project Ga0160449, IMG submission 108216) | Enriched soil microbial communities from UW Madison campus, WI, USA - HID1975I_E1 MG | ecosystem: Environmental > Terrestrial > Soil > Unclassified | place: USA: Madison, Wisconsin...
AGGCTCGTAGCTCGAAGCTCGTGGCTCGCAGCTTGTATTCAGTGTTGCACAACACTTCTTCATCCTTATCGTCCATGCTTAGGGGCCCCGTCCACATGGTCGATTGCTTTGGTAACTGTTCCCTGCAAACGTACAACATCCGGATATCCGTTTCCAAATGCCTGATTGTCGATTTGGTATATTTCGTAGAAATGGTAAATAATCGACGTCATTTACGTCGATTATTTACAAAAAATACCAAAATAACCAAATCGGCCGTGACACATTTGGAAATGGCATATTCTATGTAGTATGTTTGTTGAGCGTTATTTGAAGTCAGTATGACAGCGGTAACCTGACAACAAAGCCAGCAACCAGCTACCCTTCCGTATGGCTTCAGTATAGCTTCAGTATACCTTCAGTATGGATACAGTATACTAATAGCATCAAACACCAAAACAGGCCGTTTTCGCGATAAACTGCCTTAAACTGCTATGCCTTGCAATAAAAGCCCGGCACGTCAAAAGAGCAACCTGCCCGTTTTAATCAGCCCCTCTAAACGCGAAGCAATCCTCCATCCGCGACCCAAAAGGCGCGGCAGCATGCTGTATTCTAAATTCTGTATTCTGTATTCTCTCTCCCGTATTCCAAATAGTAAAATAATCCATCATTTCAGTGGTACATGACATTGTCAGGCTTTTGGCAGCCAGTACCTTTAGTATGGTGTTTTTAAGACTACCAGGTTGTCAGGTAGTTAGCCTTATCCTCCATCTTCCGATTTATTAAACAATAACGAGCGCTGTATGAAAAGCAAACGCTGCACAAGGCATGTTGTGACATTACTATTGGTAATGTGTTCCGGATTATCCGCATTCTCCCAACAAAAAAATATTACTGGTAAAGTAACTGATGCTTCCGGCGGACCGCTGGCAGGAGTGACCATCACCGTAAACCCAGGCAATCAATCAGCCGTGAGTGGCGCGCAGGGCACTTATTCCATTTCAGTGCCGGCTACCGGTGCTTCCCTCACCTTCAGCTTTGTAGGTTTTAAAGAACAAGTGATCCAGGTGGGAACACAGGAAACCATCAACGTGACCTTACAACCTGGCAATAGCCAGTTGGATGAAGTGGTCGTCATTGGTTATGGTACTGCCAGGCGCAAGGATATCACCGGCGCTGTTGTTTCCCTCAAACCCGATGTGATCACCCAGGCCCCTACCCACAATGCGCTGGAAGCCATCCAGGGCCGTGCACCCGGGGTTGATATCACCAGGAGTTCCGGCGCAGCTGGTTCCGGTGTTAATATCAGTATCCGTGGTTTTAAATCCATTGCCGCACCTGACAAAGTGTATGAACGCAATGCGCCCCTCGTCATCATTGATGGCTTTCAGGGAGGTGACCTGGGTTCGCTCAATACCGATGACATTGCGTCCATAGAAATATTGAAAGATGCTTCTGCCACCGCTATCTATGGCGCACAGGGTGGCAACGGAGTAGTGATTGTGACCACTAAGAAAGGAGCTGCGGGTAAAATAAAGGTGAGCTATTCAGGTTATTATGGCATCAACACTTTCCAATACCCGCAACCAAGGATGGGGGAGGATTATCTCAACCTGCGCCGGGCAGCCTGGGCAAACAGTACCATCGCTGGCGCACCAGGATGGAGCAGCCCCGCCGACGATCCCAAACTGTTTACCAACCAGCCGGGAGAGTATGCCGCTTACCAGGCCAACCAGTGGGTAGATTGGCTGGACCTCGTAAGCAGGAATGGTTCCCAACAAAGCCACAACGTATCCATCACCAGCGGCACCGATAAAACAAAGGTTTACCTGGCGGCCGGTTACTTTAAGGAAGATGGCATGTTGCGCAACGATGATTTCTCCCGCTACAACCTCCGGTTGAACCTCGATCAAACCATTAGCAAATTCGCCAAAGCAGGTGTGGTGACACAAATATCTTATACCGATCAAAACAGGCGGAAAGATCCCCTCAGTACCGCTATGAGCTTATCGCCATTTGGCCAGCCTTATGATTCCAATGGAGTTATTAACCGTTTCCCGATTGCCAACGACAACAGGATTAGTCCCCTGGCCGACGAACGCAATGAATACATCGCCCGCGACAACACCGTCCGCACGAATATCGTGGCAGGCGCCTACCTGGAATTGAACCCCGTGAAAGGCCTCACCTTCCGTACCAATTTCAGCGCTACACTCAACTATAGTAAGCGCGGTGAATTCAATGACAAAACTTCCCTCACCCAAAAGGATAACCAGCTTTCCGTTGCTAAACAAACCACCGGCAATGCCCGGTTCATTAACTGGGACAATATATTGACCTACACCAGGTCCTTTGGCGATCACACCATCACAGCCACTGCTATTACCAGCTTTCTGCAAAACAATGATGAGCAGGTGATCGCTTCTGGCAGCGGACAAATACTGGCTTCCCAGATCTATTATGGATTGGCTGGTACCAATCCCGCTATTACGCGTACGATAGAGGCTCCTTACGAGCGATGGAATAATATGGCCTATGCAGGCAGGTTGAACTATAGTTATAAAGGACGTTATGTGTTATACCTCTCCGGCCGCTATGATGGTGCATCGAGACTGGCGCCCGGCAATAAATGGGATTTCTTTCCTTCTGCCGGTGTAGCCTGGAATGTAAGTGATGAAGATTTCTTTAAGAACGTAACAGCTGTGAGCAACCTGAAATTGAGAGGGACCTATGGGGTTTCCGGTAACTATAACATTTCAGTGTATGGTACCCAGAGCGGTCTCAACTATTCTTCCCGTATGTCCTTTGGTGAAGTAGCAGCGCCTTCCTACCTGTTCAAACCAACAGCCGGCAATCCAAATGTAGGCTGGGAAAAAACAGCTACTACCAATATCGGCCTCGACTTTGGCCTGTTGAACAACCGCATTTCCGGTACCGTTGATATGTTTTGGGCTAAAACAACCGATATCCTGTACTTAAGGAAACTGCCACAGTCATCCGGCGTAACCGATATATATGAGAACATCGCTTCTACCAAAAACAGAGGTATTGAAGTGATGGTGACCTCACAAAACATCCAGACCAAAGACTTCAAATGGAATACTACCTTAACCTTTACCCAAACCAAACAGGGTATCAATGATATTGTTGATGGTAAGGATGTGATCATTGATGAAAAGAACTCCTTGCTGATCGACAGACCACTCACCGCTTTCTATACATTTAAGAAGCTGGGTATTTGGCAAACAGATGAAGCAGCGGAAGCAGCTACCTACCGTTATGGCAGTGCTACCGGTAATGTCTTTAAGCCAGGTGATATCAAGTTACAGGATATTTCTGGTCCTGATGGTAAGCCCGATGGCATTATTGATGCCACCTACGACAGAACCTATGTAGGTTCAACAGTCCCTGACTGGATAGGTGGTTTACAAAACTCTTTTACCTGGAAGAATTTCGACCTGGGTGTATACCTCCTGTTCCGTTATGGACAAACCATCAATGCCGAATTCCTGGGCAGGTACAACCCCAGCGGCAATGGCAATGGTCCTGCCATGATCAATTACTGGACGCCGGATAATCCCACCAACGATTTCCCCCGTCCTGTAAAAGATGGAAATATCATCAACTATGCAGGTTACCAAACCCTCACCTATATAGATGGTTCCTTCTTTAAAATAAAGAACATCACCCTGGGCTACACCTTGCCAAAGCATATTTCCCAAAAGGTATTCAGCGATAGGATACGATTCTATGCCACTGCTTCCAATGCTTTCACTTTTGCAAAAAGCCACCTCGTGAAGGATTATGATCCCGAAAGGGGCGGGGCTGAAACATCACCCATCGGACGGCAATTTGTGTTTGGTGTAAATGCAAGTTTCTAACTGTCACCCTGAGCTTGTCGAAGGGCTTTCGAAGGCGGCTTCGATAAACTCAGCCTGACATTTGATTTCTAATTTTATAAAAAAAGCAGCAATGAAAAAGACCAATCAATTATATACCCTCTGCTTCATCGTAGTTACAGTGACTTCGATGGCAGCCTGTAATAAGAAGCTGGATGAATACAATCCGGCCAATGCCACACCCGAAGAAGCCTGGACCACACCGGAAGGTTTTGTGACTGCCGTCAATGCCGCCTATTTTGAACAGCGGAGCTGGTACGGCAAAGAAGATGGCTTGTTCATGAGCGAGTCCGGTACCGATCTTTGGTACAACCGCGATAAAAATACCTATGCCCGCCAGATGAGCCAGTATGATGGATTAACGGCGGCAGATGGCAACCCGCACAAAGCAGCCTGGGTATTGTGGTGGAAATCTATTAACCAGGCCAATGCCGGTATTAACCGTATTGATGGAGCAGGCTTTGTTGATTCAACCGAAAAAAGAAAGCGGCTGGCCGAGCTGCGTTTTATAAGAGGCTTTTGCTACTGGCATGTAGTAGAAACCTGGGGCGGTGTAATGCTGCGCACTACAGAAACACAAACACCTGTATTGACCGCCACCCGCAGTAGTGTACCAGAGTTCTATGATCTTATTTTTGCCGACCTGCAATATGCTGTAGACAACCTGCCCAATAGCTGGGGCAATGAATACAGCCGGGCCACTAAAAAATCCGCATTGGGATTCCTGGCGCGTGCTTACCTGTCAAGGGCTTATTATTCCACAGGCGCTGAAGCTCAGACTTACTTTACCAAAGCAAGAGATGCTGCAAACGACGTGATCAACCGAAAGGCAGAATTTCAGGTAAGCCTCTGGGCCAATTATGCCGACCTGTTCAACCCTGCCAAAAACAAGGATATGGGCAAGGCCAATGGTGAAGCCCTGTATGTGGTGAGCAATTCCATTAATCCGGGTTTGAACTATGATGACAATGGCAACCGCTATTTTCATGTGTTTACAGAAGCCTACCCCGGTAAGCCGGGACTGATACAAAGCCTGGCCTATGGATTTGAAAGTAATCGCCGGCTGATGCCTTCCTTAGCCTTGTTGGATATGTACGATGAAAGCAAAGATGCACGGTATGAAGGCTCATTCCAGGAAGTATGGATTGCCAACAGTACCGCCAACTTCACCTGGACCACAAATAATATTGGTACCTACGGCAAAGACGCCAGTGTGGTAGGCAAAATAATCAAGCCCGGTGATACCGCCATGCTGATCACCAAACAAGTAATTGCAGATAAAGCTACACGTACCTACGTGGTCTATGACCGCAATGATATATACAATGCCGACAAGACCATTAAGACCGGCAACAACTATCCTGGCCTGAAGAAATACCAGGACCCCGACCGTACCGCGCCCAATGTACAGGCAGGTACCAAAGATGTGATCGTGATGCGCCTGGCAGAAATGTACCTGATCGCCGCAGAGGCAGAGCTACAGTTGAACAATGCCCAGGCTGCAGCCGACCAGGTCAATGTATTGCGCACCAGGGCTGCGAAGACCGGGCAGGTAGCTGCCATGCAGGTAACGGCCTCTGATATCAATATTGATTTCATCCTCGCAGAAAGAGCACGTGAGCTGGCTGGTGAGAGCATCCGCTGGTTTGATGTAAAGCGTATCAAGAATGGAACGAATGGTGCCGAAGCATTCGCGGCTTATATCAAGAGGTTGAACCCTGATATCACAAAAGTGCAGGACTTCCATCGCCTGCGCCCCGTACCTCAGCCCGAAATGCAGGCGCTGCTCAATGCCGCCGAGTTTGGACAAAATCCGGGATACCAATAGCAGTAAATGCCACTCGCCACTCGCCATTCACCACTCGCTATTCATATATATGAAGACCTGCTTAAGATCAGTTACCCTTATTTTACTGACAGCCTTTATCGGAAAGCTACACGCCCAACAGTATTACAACGTACTCAAATACGGCGCTAAGAACGACAGCAGCCGTAAGGCCACCACAGCTATCGCCAAGGCGATCGCCGCTGCTTCCAAAGCAGGGGGCGGTACAGTCTATTTTCCGGCCGGTAAATACCTTACAGGCCCCATTCACCTCAAAAGCAATATCACCATCTTTATTGATGCCGGGGCAGAGCTGCACTTTAGTGATGATTTTGATGATTATCTGCCTATGGTGAAAAGCCGCTATGAAGGCGTGGATGTAACCAGTTTTTCACCCCTGTTCTATGCTTATGAAGCAGAGAACATTGCCATCAAAGGCCGGGGCACCATCGATGGGCATGGCCGTAAATGGTGGCACTTTGTGGAAGGGTACAAAGAAGGGCAGCCACGCAGCAAATGGCAATACATATTCGACAGCCTCAATAAGGATATCCTGCTGCCCGACGATCCGAAGCAAATGAAAAGAGGTTTCCTGCGTCCACCCTTCATTCAACCCATGTACTGTAAAAATGTACAGGTAGAAGGCATCTCTATCCGAAATTCACCCTTCTGGACCATCAACCCGGAGTTTTGTGAAAACGTAACCATTACAGGTGTCACTATAAATAATCCTCCTTCCCCCAATACCGATGGCATCAATCCTGAATCCTGCAAATATGTGCACATCAGCAATTGCCATATCAGTGTAGGCGATGATTGTATCACCATCAAATCTGGTAAGGATATACCCGGTCGCACCAAGGCAGCACCCGCACAGAATTATACCATTACCAATTGTACCATGCTGAGCGGACATGGTGGTGTGGTGATTGGCAGTGAAATGAGCGGCGGGGTAAAGAACATCACCATCAGCAATTGCGTGTTTGATGGCACCGACAGGGGCATCCGTATTAAAACCACCCGGGGGCGTGGGGGAGTGGTGGAAGATATCCGTATAGACAATGTGATCATGAAAAACATCCGTGAGCAGGCCATTGTGCTGGATATGGAATATGCCCGTGTGCCGCCGGAGCCGGTGAGCGAGCGTACACCTCAATTCAGGAATATTCGTTTTAGCAATATCACTGCTTATACCAAAGTCGCTGTGTACATCAATGGCCTGGCTGAAATGCCTGTAGAAGAAGTGAGCTTGCACGATGTGTATTTCGAAGCAGAGAGCGGTATCTCCATTCGTAATGCAAAAGATATTCAGCTGCACAAAGTACGTATCAATGTACAAAAGGGAAGCCCGCTGGTGACAGACAATGTGCAAAGACTGGAAATAGATGGCTTCACCAGTGGAACCAAACCATGAGATACAGCCAGTACCATAGAATAGTCTTCATCCTCCTTGCCTTGTTCTTTTCTTCCTCCCTTCCGGCACAGCAGGGCAGGCGCACCATCGTCTCCCTTAATAACCATTGGCTGAGTATAGTGCATGACTCATTGGAGACTTCCATGAATGGATTTGAGCAAGCATCTTATAAACCTGTACAATGGAAGCCTGTGCAGGTACCCCATAACTGGGATGGCTATGAAGGTTATCGCCGCATGTTGCATGGCAACCGGCACGGATATGCCTGGTACCGTAAAATATTTACCCTTTCCAAAAAAGAAAAAGGAAAACGTTATTTCATTTGTTTTGAAGGCGTAGGTTCCTATGCCACCGTATGGCTCAATGGCAGGCAGGTAGGCGAACATGCGGGCGGCAGAACCAGCTTTACCCTCGATGTGACAGATGTTATTGAAGCCGGTAGCCGGAACCTGCTGGCTGTGCGGGCGGCGCATCCTGCCGGTATTACCGATCTTCCCTGGGTATGTGGTGGCTGTTCGCCTGAGCGGGGCTTTTCCGAAGGCTCGCAGCCCATGGGTATTTTCCGGCCCGTGCATTTGATCGTTACCGATGAAGTGCGTGTACAGCCTTTTGGCGTGCATGCCTGGAATGATACCACAGTATCCACTAAACAGGCTACCGTTTTCCTGCGCACCACCGTGAAGAATTATGGTAGCGTTTCACGCTCGGTGCAGGTGATCAACCGCCTGCTCGACCGGAACAAAAAAATACTGGCCACAGCTACGGATACCAAAGCCATTGCATCCGGCAAGGATATTGAAGCAGCGCAAAAAATCGTACTTGCAAACAACGTACACTTGTGGTCACCGGATGATCCCTACCTGTATTCCATCGTTACAATTATAAAGGAGCGTGGTAAGACCATCGACAGCGTGAGCATGCCTTATGGCATTCGCTGGATCAACTGGTCCGTGGGCAGGCCCGGCGCTACCAACCAGTTTTTCCTGAACGGAAAACCGGTATTCATCAATGGCATTGCAGAGTATGAACACCTCATGGGCAATAGCCATGCTTTTACACCCGAACAAATAAGAGCAAGGGCTTTGCAAATGAAAGCCGTGGGCTTTAATGCCTTTCGTGATGCACACCAGCCGCATAACCTGCTCTATCAAAAATACTGGGACCAACTGGGCATCCTGTGGTGGACACAATTGTCGGCCCATGTATGGTACGATACACCTGTCTTCAGGGAGCACTTTAAACAACTGCTCAAAGAATGGGTGATAGAAAGAAGAAACAATCCTTCCGTAGTATTGTGGGGCCTGCAAAATGAAAGCAAACTGCCCGCCGGATTCGCCCGTGAATGTACCGAATTGGTGCGTTCGCTGGACCCTACGGCTTCTGCACAACGAAAGGTCACTACCTGCAACGGTGGTGAAGGTACCGACTGGGATGTGCCGCAAAACTGGACAGGTACCTATGGCGGTGATCCTGCTACTTATGATAAAGATGTAAAACGGCAGGTGCTCATTGGCGAATACGGTGCCTGGCGCACCCTGGACCTCCATACAGAAGGACCCTTTGTACAAAGCGGTCCCTATAGTGAAGACCGCATGACACAATTGATGGAACAGAAGATCAGGCTGGCCGAATCGGTGAAAGACAGTAGCAGCGGTCATTTCTTCTGGTTATATACTTCCCACGATAATCCGGGCCGTGTACAGGGTGGGGAAGGATACAGGGAACTGGACAGGATAGGGCCGGTAAACTATAAAGGATTGCTTACCCCCTGGGAAGAGCCCCTGGACGTATTCCACATGTACCGCGCCAATTATGCTACTGCTCCTATGTTGTACATCGTATCTCATACCTGGCCGCAGAGATGGACAACACCCGGTATCAAGGATAGTATCATTGTTTATTCCAATTGCGAAGAAGTAGAGTTGTTGAATGATATCAACCATCGATCCCTGGGCAAAAGAAAACGCCAGGGTATTGGAACCCATTTTCAGTGGGATCGGGTTGATATCCGGTACAATGTATTGTATGCAGTAGGCTATATAAAAGGCAAAGCAGTGGCAAAAGATCAGTTGATCCTGCAAAGCCTTCCGCAGGCGCCGCACTTCAGCGAGCTACTGAAAGGCAATAAGCCACTCATACAACCACAGCCTGCCTATCATTACCTGTACCGCGTGAATGCGGGCGGGGGAGACTATACAGACAGTTATGGCAACACCTGGCAGGCCGACAGGAAGTTGCGTAACCCGGCTACATGGGGCTCCGGTTCCTGGACAGATGATTTTGACGATATGCCGGCATTCTTTGCCAGTCAGCGCCAAACCTGGGATCCTATTCAGGGCACCAAAGACTGGAAGCTCTTTCAAACCTTTCGTTATGGCCGCGATAAACTGACCTATAGTTTTCCCGTACCCGATGGCACCTACCGCGTAGAACTGTATTTTACCGAACCCTGGTGGGGAACCGGTGGCGGCATGGATTGTACCGGTTACCGTTTGTTTGATGTAGCCATTAATAACCAGGTGGTGTTGAAAGACGTTGATATATGGAAAACTGTGGGGCATGATGCGGCGCTTAAAAAGACCCTTACGGTACAGGTGACCGGTGGCAGACTGGTGATCTCCTTCCCGCAGGTAAAAGCAGGGCAGGCCATCATATCGGCTATTGCCATCGCTACTACCCGCTCAGGAATTATACCGGCAGCTCCATCGTCGGCATTGATCAGCGAATTAAAGAGCCCTTCACCCGATTATTGGCATGCCAGGAGCTGGCTAAATGTAGGCGATACGATCTATGCAGACAAACCAGCACTTTTTACAGCATTGCCTCCTGTCTTGTATGGTACTGAATGGATCCAAACGCCTGCTCACCGCATGCCGCAGCAGGCGGCCAATTTCAGGGTATCGGTAAACAGTGATGTATTCATCGCTTTTCCGGCCACTGCTGTAAAGCCTGCCTGGATGGAAGGGTATGAGGATACTAAGATGATGTTTTCGTTGTATAAAGTATATAGAAAACGATTCAATGCCGGCTCTACCGTAACGCTGGACAAACCAGGCTATACAGATGCCGGCTTACCCATGTATATTGTTTTCGTCAATGAAGCCTCTTCGATAGAACCGGCTTATGACCTGAAACCCGTTACCGGTTATAAGGCGGCAGAAGGCATGTTGGCGGGTGCTGTGGAAAAGAAGATCGCAGTAAATGGAAAAGAGCAGGCCGTATTCAGCAGTCAGGAAACCGGAACCATCGATATGAAAATAGCGGTCGGCGTGGCAGATGAATATTCGGTGACCCTGAAGTACAACTCACCGGGCGAGGCATCCATTAAAGGCGAACTGAGTATATTAGCAGCCGATGGCACCCTGATGAAAAAAGAAACCGTGACCTTACTTACTACCCGTGCCGGTAAATGGAACTATATCACAACCTCTACCGGCAGCATGATCAATGCGGGTAATTACAGTATCCGTTTCAAGGCAGCAAATGCGGCAGGCGTAGCCGTGGGTGGAGTAGACATACAATAACCAACAAACTATGCTGAACAGTAGACTATTTATTGCGCTCATCCTGGTAATAGCCGGTAGCCTGAAGGGTGTGCAGGCGCAGAAGACTGTTCCTGACTCCGTGATGCAACGTGTGTACCAGGAAGTGAAAACACCTTATAAGTACGGACTGGTATTGGTACCGGACAATGACACCAAAAAAATAGATTGCCCTACCGTCTTCCGCAAAGGCAGCAAATGGTTCATGACCTACCTGGTATTTGATGGCCGTGGCTATGAGACCTGGCTGGCCGAAAGCAATGACCTGTTGAAATGGACTCCCAAAGGAAGACTACTGTCTTTTTCAGATACTACCCAATGGGATGGTAACCAGAAAGCCGGTTACCCCGCCTTGCAGGACTATACCTGGGGCGGCAGCTATGCCCTGCAGTCTTATAAGGGCAAATACTGGATGTCCTATTTTGGGGGCGCAGACAAAGGCTATGAAGCAGGTCTGTTATCATTGGGAATAGCCTATACGCCCAAAGCACCGCAGCAAGCTCATGAATGGAAGCGATTGCCGCAACCGATACTCACTTCCAATGAGAGTGATACACGCTGGTGGGAAAACAAAAAGCAGTTTAAGAGTACCGTGATATGGGATAAGCAGCAAACAACCGGTTATCCTTTTGTCATGTATTACAACGCCAACGGCGATTCTGCTGTCAATAATCTCAAGACCCGGTGGTTCGAAAGGATCGGCATGGCCGTATCCAATGATATGGTACACTGGAAACGTTTTGGTACTGAGCCCGTCATGCATCATCCTGTAGGCATCACCGGCGATGCCGTAATACAAAAGATCAATGACCTCTGGGTGATGTTCTATTTTGGCGCTTTCTGGACAGGCAGAAAAGATGCTTTTAACCGTTTTGCCTGTTCCTACGACCTGGTGCATTGGACAGATTGGTCAGGGGATGACCTGATCAACTCCACCCAGCCGTATGATGATCGTTTTGCGCACAAATCATTTGTAGTAAAACACAAGGGTGTGGTCTATCATTTTTACTGTGCCGTCAATAAAAAGGACCAGCGTGGCATTGCGGTAGCCACCTCAGTGGATATGGGGAAGAGTTCATTGATGTTTGTGAAATAGTTTATTAAACAGCCAGCGGTAAATGGCTAATGGTAAGAGATCGCTACTCGCCATTTACCACTCACCACTCGCTATATTAAAATGATATCATTGAATAAATATATTGTCCTGCTGACCCTGTCATTCATGGTATGCCAGGCCAACGCCCAATCCCGCGCTGTCATTGATTTCAATAAAGACTGGAAATTCCTCCTGGGTAATGACAGCACGGCTATTGAACCCAATTACAACGATGCTTCCTGGCGGCTGCTTAGCCTGCCGCATGATTGGAGTATTGAGGGGAGCTTTGACGAGAAGCACCCCGCTACTACACAGGGCGGTGCTTTACCCGGTGGTATTGGCTGGTACCGTAAATCGTTTACCCTGCCTGCAGGGGCACAGCAGAAAAAAGTATCCATTGAGTTTGATGGTATCTACCGCAACAGTGAAGTCTGGATCAACGGACATTGGCTGGGTAAGCGTCCCAATGGATACATTTCCTTTGGGTATGAACTGACACCTTACCTGCACAAAGCACAGCAGAAAAATGTCCTGGTGGTAAAGGTTGACAATAGCCAGCAGCCCAATTCCCGCTGGTATACCGGTTCCGGCATCTATCGCAATGTACGATTGGTGATCACACATCCGGTAGCCATTGAACAATGGGGCAGTTTTGTAACCACCCCGGTTATAAAGTCAAATGTAGCTACAGTAAATATAGCCCTGGCAATCAGAAAGGCAGGGGAGGATCAACAAAAACTGCGGCTTGTTACCAAAGTATTGGACGCTGCCGGTAAAGTAGTGGCTACCCAAACTTCAGTCGATCTATCATTGAGCGATAGCATCAACCATACTGCCCAACAGTTGCAGGTACCCACGCCACAACTATGGTCCGTAGGCCGTCCTTACCTGTACAAAGCAGTCACCAGCATCCTGCAACAAGGCAAGGTCATTGATCAGTATACTACAACATTTGGTATCCGCTCTTTTCGCTTTGATCCCGATAAAGGCTTTTTCCTGAACGGAGCACCCCTGAAAATATTGGGTGTATGTATGCACCATGACCTGGGCGCCCTGGGCGCAGCCATCAATGTGCGGGCCATGCAAAGGCAGCTGGAGATCATGAAGCAGATGGGCGCCAATGCCATTCGTACCGCGCACAATCCACCTGCGCCGGAATTACTCGATCTCTGCGATCAGATGGGATTCCTGGTGATCGATGAAGCATTTGATATGTGGCGCAAGAAGAAAAACAAGTTTGATTATTATGCTGATTTCCCGGACTGGCACCAACGCGACCTCGAAGACCAGGTAAAGCGTGACCGCAATCACCCATCCGTTTTCCTCTGGAGTATTGGCAATGAGATACGCGAACAATTCGACAGTACCGGCATCACCCTTAGCAGGGAACTGGCGGGTATTGTAAAGGCGCTTGATACTACCCGGCCAGTCATTGCAGCCCTGAGTGAGTCCAATCCAGCTAAGAACTTTATGTATCAGTCCGGCGTGTTTGATGTAGTGGGGTTGAACTATCACCAGGAAGTGTATGCCGACTTTCAAAAGAATTATCCTGGTAAGTCCTTCATCGGTGCGGAGAATATGTCGGCCCTTGCTACGCGCGGACATTATGACCTGCCTTCCGATACCATGAAATTCTGGCCTCAACGCTCACCCATGAAATATGTGGAAGGCGGCAATCCTGATTATACCGTATCGGCTTATGACCAGGTAGCAGCCTATTGGGGTTCTTCTCATGAAACTACCTGGAAGATCATTAAGAAGCATGATTTCCTCTCGGGCCTCTTTGTCTGGACCGGTTTCGATTACCTGGGTGAGCCTGTTCCTTATCCCTGGCCAGCCCGGAGTTCCTATTATGGCATTGTGGACCTGGCTGGATTTCCCAAAGATGTGTATTATATGTACCAGAGCGAGTGGACTACCAGACCCGTCCTGCATCTCTTTCCACACTGGAATTGGGAGCCGGGTAGGGTGGTGGATGTGTGGGCCTATTATAACCAGGCCGATGAAGTGGAGTTGTTTTTGAATGGCCGCTCGCTGGGTACAAAGCATAAACAGGGAGATGAACTGCATATAATGTGGAGGGTTCCCTTTGAAGCAGGTACCCTCAAAGCGGTATCCCGTAAGGGTGGTAAGACCGTGCTGGTAAAAGAGGTCAAAACAGCCGGGCCGGCTTACAGGCTGGAAATCGTGCCAGACAGGAAGATTATCCATGCCAACGGCAAAGACCTTTCCTTTCTTACTATTCGTGTACTCGATGCAAAGGGCAGCATAGTACAGGACGCGGACCCGCTGATCCACCTAAAGATCACCGGAAATGGCTCCCTGGCAGCTATGGACAATGGCTACCAGGCCAGTCTGGAATCGTTTAAAGCCAATCAGCACAAGGCTTACAAGGGATTGTGCCTGGCCATCGTGCAGGCAGGTGCAGCGCCCGGTACCATCACGGTAACCGTCTCCGCCGGGGGGCTTAAAAGTGATGTTATTACCATTCAAACGACGAGATAAAATAGCTGCTGAAGCTATAGCGATATAGCCGCCCGAATAGTAAAATATTCCATCATTTTAGTGAAACCTTACATTGTTTCCGGTACTGTGTACCAGTACCTTTAGCTCAATGGAATGGTAGCTTTATTGGTGAAGTGCCATTCTTCCCTAACGATAAAAAAAGTTCCTTCATGAAATGGTATTTGCTTGTCATCCAACCAGCTGTTGCTTTCCTGCAAAAGATGGTATCAGTATTGGAACCTGCACCAGCTTCTCCCGCTTACCTTTTATCACTTAGAAATCATAAAGCCTTCCTGGTTTGTTTGCTGCCGCTGATAGCTGGCCGTGTTCAGGCACAACAACCTGTAGCTGTTGCTGAAGACAGTGCTTATATAAAAGCCATCCAGGAGCGTGCCGGTAAAATAGTAGCTACCCTTGATATTAAAGACCCTGCAAAGTTTAGCCAGGTGCAGACCCTTGTGGCGCAGCAATACCGTAGCCTCAACCAGATCCACGAAAGCAGTAAGCTAATAATTAGCGACATAAAGAAATCGACCACGTTAAACAAAGAAACCATTGCCGAAACTATAAAAAAAGAAGAGCAGCAATTGTCCAACAAGCTTACACTGCAACATACTGCTTACATCACTCAATTAAAGCAAGTACTTACTGAAGAGCAGGTAGAAAAAGTAAAGGATGGCATGACCTACCGGGTGTTGCCTATCACTTATGCAGCTTATCAGGATATGATCCCCCGCCTTACCGATGAGCAGAAAAAACAAATTTACGCCTGGCTTACCGAAGCCCGTGAATTTGCGATGGATGCAGAGTCATCCGATAAAAAACATTGGTGGTTTGGTAAGTACAAAGGAAGGATCAACAATTACCTCGCTGCTGCCGGTTATGATCTGAAGAAAGAGGGACAGGACTGGGAAGACCGGAAAAAGCAAAAGACACGTTAAGCCACTAACAAAACGAATGTTATAATAACTCATTACGGTAGTTGACTGCTGTAGTATAGCTCCCAAATTCCAAAAACTAAACGCCATATGAAGTATTCAAGAACCTTTAAACATTTCCTTTTCTTGTTGCTGCTCGGCTGCTGTTGTACTTCTACAATATTTGCCCAGAACAGGACCATTACCGGCCAGGTGACCGACGATAAGACCGGTGAGCCCATAGAAGGCGTAAGTGTAATTGTGAGCGGAACTAAAATTGCCGCGATCACCGATAGAAAAGGAAGTTTTTCGCTGGCTGTCCCCGCCGATGCGAAAGCGATCTCCATATCGCACGTAAGTTTTCTGTCAAAAGAGATCAACATAGGCACGTCCACTACGATCAATTCATCGCTGGTGAAGATCGAGAACTCCATGGAAGATGTGGTAGTAGTGGGATATGGCGCCCGCAAACGTGCCAACGTATTGGGTTCTGTAGCTACTGTACAGGCCAAAGACCTGGAAGAAATTCCTGCCGCCAACCTTTCTTCGGCCCTGATCAACCGGGCGCCCGGTGTGGGGGTAATGGTAGCATCTGGTAAGCCAGGCGCCACAGCTGGTATCCGCATCCGGAATCCCAATCCTTTTGTGGCCGTGGCAGGTGATGCCTCCGTTCAACCACTCTATGTAATTGATGGCTTCCAACTCACCCAGGAAGATTTCAATAACCTCGATGCTACCCAGATCGAGGAAATTACGTTTTTAAAAGATGCCGCCGCATCCATCTATGGTTCCCGTGGCGCCAATGGCGTAGTGCTGGTGACCACGAAGAAAGGTAAGCCTGGTCGCGCCAAGATCTCCTACCAGGGATCACATGGTATTGCTACCGCTACCAAATTCCCCGAAATGCTTACGGGGGTTGAGCATGCCCAATTGCTCAATGGCCTGATGAAAGCCAATAATGTGGCTCCCGTTAACCTTTATACAAATGAAGAACTGGAATACCTGAAATCACACCGTTACAACTGGCTCGATGAAGTAAGTCAGGATGCCTACGTAAGTCGCCATACCTTGAATGTGAGTGGAGGTTCTGATAACGTAACTTATTTTGCCGGGGGTAGTTATTATAAAGAGACAGGTAATCTGCGTGATCTGTATACCGATAAATACTCCCTGCGCCTTGGGATGACCGCAAAGATCGCAGATGGTCTGAATGCTTCCGTTACCCTAAGTACTGATAACTCAAAACTAAACCGTCCTTCACCCAAAGGGGTAACGGTGCAATCTGAATCGCTCAGTGAAACAGTAAGCTCGCTCATGCTGATGCCGGAATGGGTACCTATGTATATAGACGGCAAACCCGTTTATTCTTCCACACCGGGCTGGCATCCTTATGAGTTGCAGAACTCCGCTTCCTATGCGCGTAGTGAATCCGAAGGTATTACCCTGAATGCAAGTCTTGAATACAAGATACCTGGCATCAAGGGCCTGTCTGTACGTGCATCTTATGGTCGTAATACCCGCAATGGTCTGGGTAAGGAATATTATGCTTCTTACAACCTGTACGATTTTCAACGCATAGGCGCTCACCAGAGCAACCAGAACGTCATCTTCACCAATCAGTTGCTGGCTACCAATGGTACACGCCGCATCACCAATGGTGATCAGATCTATTTAAGCCATGGCTCTTCTAAAAATTACCAGTTGAACGAGGCTATCTCCTATAACAATGATTTTGGTGATCATAGCCTGAGTGTGATGGTGGCTGCCGAGCAGGGAGAGAACAGTGGTGATGATTTTATGACGAAACGTGAAAAGCAGGTGATCTCCGGCATCGACCAGATCTTTGGTTTTACACAGGACAAGAATTTCTGGGATAATTCCGGCTCCAGCACCGAAGGTGGCCGTATGAGCTACCTTGGCCGGTTGAACTATGGCTATAAAGATAAATACCTCCTGGAAGGAGTATTCCGGGCCGATGCTTCTCCCAACTTCCCTCCCGGACAGGATTGGGGATACTTCCCCTCCGTGGCAGTGGGATGGAAAATATCAGAAGAAAATTTCTTCCGCGATCACGTTTCCTTTATCGATAACCTGAAGATCCGTTTCCAGGTGGGGCTTACCGGTAACGACCGTGTGAATGCCTTCGGTTGGAAAACCCGTTATACCCAAACCACCGGCTACCTGTTTGGTGGTACCCTTACCAGTGGTATCAACAACAACTCTACCCCCAATTCTCAGATCACCTGGGAAAAGGCACTGTACAAAAACCTTGGTTTCGATGGTACCATGTTGAAGAACAAGTTGAGCTTCGCCCTCGATCTGTACCATCGTTACAATTACGATATGTTCGATAACCCGGTTTCTTCTATCCCTACCACCTTCGGTGGCGCCATCTCTCCGCAGAACTATGGTAAGATGGTTACCTATGGTGTGGAACTGGGCTTGACCTACAATGGACAAATTGGTCAGGAATTCAAATACAATATTGGTGTGATCACTGGCTGGAGTGACAACCGTGTTCGCCGCAAATATGTTTCTGATATAGATGTAAATACCTGGCGTGACCCCAATGGCCGGCGTACAGACAATGGTATTGAAGGATACCAGTCCCTTGGTATCGTAAAAACACAGGCAGACCTCGATGCTTTCCTGGGTAAGAATCCGGGTTATACCATCGACGGACAGGTGCCTAAACTTGGCTGGATCCTGTTCAAGGATATCGATGGCGACGGTAAGATCACTGAGACTGATAAGGACCGCCTGCGCAGCCGTACCGGTGGAACGATCGGTATGGGACACAACCTCGGCTTCTCTTATAAAGGATGGCGCTTCAGTGTGAACCTCAACTGGGGCATAGGAGGCAATGATGTGTACGACAAACCAGCGCGTACTGTACCTAATAACAACCAATCTGCCCTGGCACACTGGAAAGATGCCTGGTCGCCCGATAACCCCAATGGCAATTACCCGGTGCTGGATGCCCGCTATGCTGCGGAGATCCATGAAATGTGGATCGTGAAGGCCACCTATATGACCATCAACAACATGAACGTATCCTACACCCTGCCAAATAAGTGGTTGGGTAGAGCAAAACTCTCTTCACTGCGCATTTTTGCTACAGGTACCAATATGTGGGATATCATCAACCCCACGCCTTATAAATATTCACGGAGCAATTTATCTACCGACTATCCGGCTACCCGTGTATTTACTTTTGGCTTAAACGTAACGATGTAATTGCTGTATCGAAAAAATTATTACAATGAGAACATTAATCACATATATACTAGCCCTCTTTTTATTCACCGGTTGTACCAAAGACTTCCTGGAGAAGACCGATCTTACCGGTATCGATGAGCGGGTATGGGATGAGGAGTCTACGGCCAACTTATTCCTGTACCGTACTTATGACCTCGTAATGCCCATGTTTCCCCACATGCGCAGCGCTAATACCGTGCCTACCAACTTTCACGTGATCTCTGATGAAATGAGCACGGGCGATAATCGTATTCTGTATGGTACAGTAGGTATCGATAACGTGAACGACTTCTTTGGAAATGCCAGCCAAAATGCCTGGGTATTCATTCGCCGGATCAATATCATGCTGGATGGATTGGAAAAAGGAAAATTGAGTATCGAAATCCAGAATAAAATAAAAGCACAGGCCTTATTTCTGCGTGCCTGGGTATATTGGAACCTGGTAAAACTATATGGTGGTGTTCCTATCATTACCACTCCGCAGGACTGGATCACAGACGATCTGTTTGTACCCCGCAACAAGACCTCCGAGTGTATTGAATTCATCGTGAAAGACCTGGATGATGCTGCGGCAATGCTGCCCTCGGGTATGCCTGCCACACAATCCTCTACCGAAAGAGGTAGCCTGACCAGGGATATCGCGATAGCTGTAAAAGGCCGTGTATTGCTCTACTGGGCCAGTGCACAATTTAATCCCAACAACGAAGCTGCCCGCTGGGAGCGTGCTTATACGGCCAATAAAACGGCTTTTGATGTGCTCACAATCACGGGTTATTCATTATTCCCTAATTACGAAAATGTACTGACTGATGAAGGAACAGCTAACCGTGAAGTGATCTTTATCCGTTCTTATGATGGTGCCAACAGACCCAATAGCTGGGAGCATGGAAGTCGCCCCGTATCAGAGACCAACAATGGTGGCGGATCATTCCATCCTACCTGGGATATGGTGAAGGCCTATCCCATGGCCGATGGTAAACCCAGCATGGTGAATGGTGTAGCTGTCAATGGGTTTGATACTTTGTACTATTGGAAGAACCGAGACCCACGTTTTTTTGCCAGCGTTGCCTACAATGGTTCCGTTTGGGAAATAAGTGGTAAAACTGGCCGCAAGCAATGGAATTATATCGGCGTTGCGGAAGATAAAAATAAACAGACGCCTACCGGATTTTACAATAAGCGTGGGGTGAAGAAGGATCTGCTGGCCCTCAATTCAACCCTGGGTACAACGGATTGGATAGAGATGCGTTTTGCAGAAGTGATGCTTAACCTGGCGGAATGTGCTGCCATGACCGGCCGTATCAACGAAGCCTACGACATGATGAAGGAGATCCGTAAACGGGCAGGTATTCCAGCCGGTACCGATCCCGCCTTTACTTACGGATTGCCAACAGGTATGAATGCTGCTGCCATGGTAAATGCCATCATCGATGAACGCCGTATCGAGTTCGCTATGGAAGGCAAGCGTCATGATGACCTTCGTCGTACCCGTCGTTTCCACCTGCTGAATGGTGGTCGCCGCTATGGTCTGCAAATAGACCTGGCTACCGGTAAAACTGCTGCACAGCTCGAAACCAAAGATGCCAATGGCGTGATGCAGCGTGATAAGCTCGATATCAATGGCGCGGATTATGCAACCTGGTTCAAACCCAAGCTGGTGATCCTGGATACACAGCAACCCATCAACTTCCTGGATAGCTATTATTTCTATGCTATTCCTACCGCCAGTATCCGGAGGAATACGAAGTTGTTGCAAACAAACGGATGGACCGATGGTGCTTTTAATCCATTGGAGTAATGGACTGACTACCTGTTAACAGGTCATCCGGAAACTATTGCCCAGGCAGTTCCGGTAAATTGAAATAGCCGATTGCTTTACATTAAACCCCTTCAAATGCGCACGAACGCTAAAAATATATTTCTCTACAGTGCCACAGCAGCAATGATCTGCTGTAGCCTGTCGTGTAAAAAAGATGGACCTGATTTAAATGAATCCATTCCCCTTCCAGCTGAGATCACTTTCACCGATCTGAAAGCCGAGAAAGCTACCATTAACTGGACCTATACGGATGAGCGGGCCCAACAGTTCATTGTAGAGGTTTCGAAGAACCAAAATTTTGCTGCTTCCGATTCATTCCTCAGAACGCCTTCCGAAAAAACAGTTGCACTGACGGGCCTTGAATCGAAGATCACTTATTATGTAAGGATGCGTGCCATGGCTGCCGACGTGTTGTACCATTCGCAATATGCGACTACTAAATTTGTATCCGCTGAAATAGAAAGTATTTTATTGCCGGTAGACCGAAAGGATATTACAGCTACCAGCGTCCTATTGAAGTGGACAGCCCCCAAGACCGGAACGGTGAGTAAAGTAGTGATCAAGCCCGTTAGTGGTACTGCTTTACCCGATGTAACCCTGAGCGCCGGCGATATTGCAGCGAAGCAGGTAACTATTGGCAACCTACAGTCTGCTACCGCCTATCGTGCAGAGATATGGGGAGGTGACGAACGAAAGGGCATTATAACCTTCACTACCCGTGATGCAAATGCCCGTATTACCATCAACAACAATGCTACTAATTACGACCTCTTGCAGGATGCGGTGAATGCGGCCGTATCGGGTGATGTGATCAAATTTGGTCCGGCGTCTTATGACTTTTCAGATGCTGCCAATGCAACCATAACCATCGATAACAAGTCGCTGACCTTTGAAGCAGAAAATCCCGCATCGGCAACCAAACCGTCCATCACGCTGAATACATTTATCCTTAAAGGCAATGTAGGACAGGTGAAGGTGTCCGGCCTGAAGATTATTTCGAAATCAGGCACAACAGATTATGACAAGCATATTTTTGGTGGCACCTATGCTACCGGTAGTGTAAGCCTGGTACTGGAAAATTCAGACCTTTCCGGAGCTACAGCAGGATTGTTCTTTACACAGACTGTTGGCGCTGCCAGCGCTCCTTCACCCATACCGGGTACAGGTAGCTTTCAGCTAACCATTACCAATTGCCTGCTCCATGATTTTGGTAATTCAGGTGGCGATTTCATCGACTTCCGCTCCGGCAGTATAGAGAGCGTGTATATGAAAAATTCGACCATGTGGTCTTCTGCCCGTTCTTTCTATCGGGTAGATGCTACAGCAGGTGTAGCCGCCGGCAATACCATGTTGTTTGAGAACAATACTTTCAATGCAGTTGCCAATACTGCTGCCTTCATCCGCGTAGCAGCGAATGGTTGTAATGTACAGTTTACAAAAAACATTATCACCAATAAACCCAGTAGTAATAACAATACCGTATCGGGAACCGGTACAACATTAAAATTTAACGATAACAACGTTTTCGGAACCAATGCAGCCAGTATTACGTCTGTTATAACAAGTGGTTTCAATATCGGCACTACCAGTCTTGATCCCCAGTACGGCAATGCTGCCACCGGCAGTTTCACAGTAGGCAATGCTACCGTAAAAGCTGCAGGGGTTGGTGATCCTAGATGGCTATAAGCCGGTGTACTGCCCGCAGACAGGTATGTTTGGTCAGTTGATCCGTATCGTATAAAAAAATGAGCACTATGTGTAAAAGAACTGTTCAGGTATTATTTTGCGCCTCACTGTTGGCCATGGGGTCCCATGCATGGGCCCAGTACCCTACCATCCCGCCGGATGTTCAGAAGTCGGCCGATTCATTGCTCAATGTGGCCCGGATACATTCCGATGAAGCATGGGCCAAAGCGTACCCCATTATTAAAGAGGATGCTGCAAAAGGGAAGCCCTATATTCCCTGGGCCGGCAAAGCAGATGATCTGCCTCAGGCTTCTATTCCTGCTTTCCCCGGTGCTGAAGGCGGCGGTAAATATACTTTTGGTGGCCGTGGTGGTAAAGTGATCGTGGTAACCAACCTCAATGATGATGGCGAAGGTAGTTTGCGCTGGGCTTGTGAGCAGGGTGGGGCAAGGATTGTAGTGTTCAATGTGGCCGGCATCATTCGTTTACAAACGCCTTTGATCATCCGTGCACCTTATATTACCATTGCCGGTCAATCTGCGCCGGGCGACGGTGTATGTGTGGCTGGTGAAACAGTATGGATCAATACACACGATGTGCTCATTCGCTTTATGCGTTTTCGCCGGGGTGAAACCTGGGTAGGCAGAAGAGACGATGCCATTGGTGGCAATCCCGTAGGCAATATCATGATCGATCACGTATCTGCCAGCTGGGGCCTGGATGAGAACATGAGCATGTACCGCCATATGTACAATGATAGTACAGGCGCCATCGAGCAAAAACTCCCTACCGTGAATATCACTATCCAGAATTCCATTTTTGCGGAAGCCCTGGATACCTGGAACCATTCCTTTGGTAGCACACTGGGAGGCGAGAACTGTACCTTCATGCGCAACCTTTGGGCTAATAATACCGGTCGTAATCCTTCGATCGGCTGGTATGGCAACTTCAATTTTGTGAACAATGTAGTCTTTAACTGGGTACATCGCTCCATGGATGGCAGCGATTACCGCGGACTGTTCAATATCATCAATAATTATTTCCAACCCGGACCTGCTACTTCCAAAACCTCACTGGTAGGGCACCGCATCATCAAGCCGGAAAGTGGCCGCAGCAAATTGAAATACCATGTGTATGGACGTGCTTATGTAGATGGCAACATCATGGAAGGATATGATGCCATTACAAAGGATAACTGGAATGGCGGTGTGCAGGTAGAAGAAGAACCCAATGCAGGTGAACACAAATCCTATATGAAATGGGATAAGCCTTTACCGATGCCTGTGGTTACGATCGTAGATGCCAAACAAGCCAGGGAATATGTATTGGCCAATGCAGGCGCTACCTTACCCAAAAGAGATCCGGTAGATGCGAGGATTACTGAACAAGTAAAGACCGGTAAGATCGCTTACAAGGATGACGTTAAACTTCCCGAAACACAATTTAAACACCGCAGGCTGCCCATTGATTCCTACAAGCAAGGTATCATTACCGATGTGAGCCAGGTAGGTGGTTATCCTGAATACAAGGGAACTCCCTACAAAGACAGTGATAACGATGGCATTCCTGATGATTGGGAAAAGGCACATGGCCTGAATGCCAATAGTGCCGCGGATGCTGCCCAATATGCCAAAAGCAAAAGCGGTTATACCAATGTTGAAGAATACCTCAATAGTTTGGTGCCTGCAAAGAACGTACAACCCGTAGCGGCCGTGAAGAAAGGCTTCTAAGACATTTTAATATTGCTTACTGCTTTGCCCCTGATTATATGGATGGGGCAAAGTCTTTTTAAGCAGGAAGCTGCAACTGGTTTAAATTCGGATACTAAACGGCTATATCATTGAACAGAAAATACCATAGTACGCTCATAGCAGGTGGATTGCTCTTGTTCCAATTCGCTACCCTCGCCCAGAAAGGCGTAAAGCCTCCGCCTGCACCGATCTACACAGGGAGCAATCAACAATTACAATATACCCCCGATTTATTGGGCAACCGGATACCTGATTTTTCTTATTGCGGTTATGCATCCGGCAACCAGCCCATCCCCAATGCGCCAATCAAAATAGTAGTACCAGTAACCCCAGGCGATGCCACAAGGCGCATCCAGGCTGCTATAGACTATGTGGCCACACTGCCAGCTGATAAAGACGGTATCCGGGGTGCGGTATTGCTGCAGCAGGGAGTTTATCACGTAACGGGTAGTATTAACCTTTCCGCTTCCGGGGTCATCTTACGTGGCAATGGTGCCGGAGAAGGGGGTACTGTTATTGCCGGTGATGGTAAAGACCGGGAAACATTGATCAGGATCGGAGGGAAGAAAGATATTGTCACGCAGTCGCCTGTAGCTATCACCGATGCCTATGTGCCGGTAAATGCCAATAGTTTCCAGGTAGCTTCGCCGCATAACTTCAAAGCAGGTGACCAGGTATTGATCACCCGCGCCTGTACAAAAGAATGGATCGCTGCCCTCGGTACTGATCATTTTGGTGGCGGAATTACTGCATTAGGATGGAAACCCGGCCAGCGGGAACTGCAATGGTACAGGAATATTGTATCCGTCAACGGTAATGCGCTGGTGTTGGATGTGCCCCTTACCGCTGCATTGGACAAACAATTTGGTGGCGCAACCGTGACCGCCTATAACTGGCCGGGAAGAATTGCCCACAGTGGCATTGAGAACCTGCAACTGGTATCGACATATGATCAAAGCAATGCAAAAGATGAGAACCATCGCTGGATGGCTATTACGATCAATAATACACAGGATGCCTGGGTAAGGCAAGTGACCTTTCAGCATTTTGCCGGATCGGCAGTAGCCGTATATGAAACAGCTTCCCGCATCACAGTAGAAGATTGTAAATCCCTGGACCCTGTATCCGAGATCGGTGGTGAAAGGCGCAATACCTTTTTCACAGCTGGGCAGCAAACCTTGTTTCAGCGTTGCTATGCCGAATATGGCATGCATGATTTTGCTACCGGTTTCTGCGCTGCTGGTCCCAACGCTTTTGTACAATGCGAATCACACCTGCCTTATAGTTTTAGTGGCGGTATTGATAGCTGGAGTGCAGGCGTGCTGTTTGATGTGGTCTATGTAGACGGGCAGGCAATCAGCTTTATGAACCGTGGACAAGATGGACAGGGTGCCGGATGGAATATCGCCAACAGCGTATTGTGGAATTGTAGTGCCGCCCGGATCGACTGTTACAAGCCACCCACCGCCAACAACTGGTCACTGGGCTCCTGGGCCCAGTTTGCCGGTGATGGTTACTGGGGCGAATCCAACAACAGCATAGAACCACGCAGCTTGTATTATGGCCAGCTGCAACAGCGTATTGGCGCAGCTGCGAAAGATCGTGTACAGGTAATGCCCATGGAAACAGAAGCTTCCAGCAGTCCGAGCGTTGCGGTAGCTCAACAGTTAACAAAGCAATCCGTATCGCCTGCCAAAACATTGTTGTCCTTTATTGACGAAGCTTCTCAAAGACAAGTTTTGCCCATAGATGCCAAAGGCATTAAGACCATTGATGAGATAGGAATTAAGCCGGCTGCCCCTCTGGTGTTTGCAAGCCCCTTGCAGGTACAAAATGGCTGGCTGGTACGTGGTGCACAACTGATTGCAGGCAATAAGACCAGCGTGCCCTGGTGGACGGGGAGCGCCAGGCCTTATGGTCTTGACAAAGCAAAGCCGGCCGTTACCCGCTTTGTACCCGGCAAAACAGGAGAGGGATTGACCGATGATCTCAATGCATTGACAGATACCATGAAAGCAACCCGTATCCTTTCACTGGAACAGAATTATGGATTGTGGTATGAGCGCAGGCGCGATGACCATGAACGTGTCCGTCGCATGGATGGTGATGTATGGGCGCCTTTTTATGAATTGCCTTTTGCCCGCAGTGGTAAGGAAACCGCCTGGGATGGCCTTAGTAAATACGATCTTACCCAATACAACTATTGGTACTGGAACCGCTTGCAGCAGTTTGCTACCCTGGCCGATCAGAAAGGACTGGTGCTGGTGAATCAACAGTACTTTCAACACAATATCATAGAAGCAGGCGCGCATTATGCCGACTTCCCCTGGCGGCCTGCCAATAATATCAACAATACCGGTTTTCCCGAGCCGCCGCCCTATGCAGGTGACAAGCGCATCTTCATGGCTGAGCAGTTTTATGATACGAGTCACCCGGCACGGCGTGCCCTGCACAAAGCCTATATCAGGAAGAGCCTGGAAAATTTTGCCGGCAACAACGGTGTCATTCACCTGATCGGCGAAGAGTTTACCGGCCCTTTGCATTTTGTACAGTTCTGGCTCGATGAGATCGCTGCCTGGGAAAAAGAGACCGGGAAGAAAGCCCTTATCGGGTTAAGTACTACCAAAGATGTACAGGACGCTATACTGGCCGATCCTGTTCGTGCCGCTGTGGTGAATGTGATCGATATCCGCTACTGGCATTACCAGCAGGATGGTAAAGCCTATGCTCCGGAGGGTGGACAAAACCTGGCGCCGCGTCAACATGCACGACTGCTGAAACCTAAGGCCAGCTCACCCGCTGAGGTGTACAGGGCAGTAGCGGAATACAGGCAACGCTATCCCGGCAAAGCCATCATCTACAATGGCGATGGGTATGACAGGAATGGGTGGGCCGTATTAATGGCCGGAGGTTCTATGCCGGTACTAAACTTACAGGATAAAGACTTTTTACAGGCTGTTGCTGCCATGCAGCCCCTGGCGTCAAAAGATACACTGGTAAAGCAATGGGTGTTGCACAACGCAGCGACTGGTTATGTGATATATGACCTGGCCAGGGACAAGGGTACAGTAGATGCGACTGTTGATGCTGGATCCTATACAGTGGCCTGGGTCAATGGCTGGAATGGAACGGTGCAGACAACCAGGCAAACGGTGAAAGGCGGCAAGGAGGTAACTGTTACAAAACCGGATCGTGGTAATTGGATATTATGGTTGAAGAAAAGATAAATGGAATGAAACAATTAACAAGCGTTCTATTATTATTGATGGTAGTAACCCTGCTACATGGTCAGGTAAAGCCCTTACCTAAGCTGAAGGTATCTTCCAATGGACGATATTTCACCCAGGCCGGGCAGCCCTTTTTCTGGCTGGGCGATACCGGGTGGTTGTTATTCATCAAGCTTACCAGGGAAGAAGCGGTTCAATACCTGGACCAGCGCAAACAACAAGGCTTTAATGTGATACAGGTAATGGTCTTGCACGATGTGCGCAAAGCCGTGAATGTATATGGCGATTCCGCATTGATCAACCAGGATGTAGCCAGGCCTGCCGTCACCAAAGGCAGCGAGGCCGGTGATCCGCTTCAATATGATTTTTGGGACCATGTGGATTATATAATTGACCAGGCCGCACAAAGAGGCATCTATATGGCCCTGGTGCCCGTGTGGGGCACCAATGTAAAGAATGGTTGGGTAAAGGAAGCTGCCGCAAAAAGGTATGCTACTTTCCTGGGCAACCGCTATAAGAGTAAGCCTAATATTATCTGGCTCAATGGTGGAGATATTCCCGGAAGCGATTCTATTAAAGTATGGAAGCAGATTGGCAATACCCTGCGGGCAACCGATAAGAACCATCTCATAACTTTCCACCCACGAGGCCGCACCACTTCATCACGCTGGTTTCATAATGAGTCATGGCTCGACTTCAATATGTTCCAGAGCGGCCACCGCAATTATGCACAGGATACCAGCAAAGGAGAAACGCATTACGGAGAAGACAACTGGAAATACATCAACGAGGATTATGCCAAAAGACCAATAAAACCAACATTCGATGGAGAGCCTTCCTATGAAGGCATTCCCCAGGGATTACATGATACCACCAATGTTTACTGGAACGACAACGACGTGCGCCGCTATGCTTACTGGAGTGTATTGGCTGGTGGGGCCGGATTTACCTATGGGCACAATGCAGTGATACAGTTTTACCGTGCCGGTGATGCAGATCGTGCCTATGGCGCCAGGAAGTTCTGGCAATCGGCCATGGCCGATCCCGGCGCACAGCAAATGAAATACATCAAAGAACTCCTGTTGCCGAAGCCTTATTTTGAAAGAGTACCCGATCAGTCATTGGTGCAGGACAATGGAGAGCGCTATAACCGGATCATAGCTTCACGGGGTAATAGCTATGCCTTCTTATATACTTATACTGGCAGGAGCTTTAAAGTAGTGATGGGCAAGATCAAAGGAACGCAGGTACGCGCCTATTGGTTTAATCCAAAAGACGGGACCACGCAATCCATTGGCACAATCACCAATACGGGTATACAAGAATTTAATCCGCCCGGTGAGCAGGCGGCTGGTAATGATTGGTTATTAATACTGGAAAGTGAATAGCGTATGAGGAACTCTATATATATCCTGTGTTTATTCCTGGTCTCCTGTGCGGGGCAGAAAGAGGTCTATATGTTTACTTCCTTTCATGAACCCGCTACAGAAGGATTAAGATTCCTATATAGTGATGATGGCTATCATTGGAAAGATGCTGGAAAGACATTCCTGAAACCTGCTATTGGATTGCAAAAAGTAATGCGCGATCCTTCTATTGCACAAGGGCCCGATGGCATATTCCACCTGGTATGGACCAGTAGTTGGAGGGGGGATAAGGGTTTTGGTTATGCATCCTCCAAAGACCTCGTGAACTGGAGTGAACAACGTTTTATTCCCGTCATGGAGCAGGAGCCTGCCACGGTGAATGTGTGGGCCCCTGAATTGTTTTATGATTCAACCGCCAAACAATTTATCATCATCTGGGCTTCAGCCATACCGGGGCGGTTCGACAAAGGCATTGAAGAAGACAGCAACAACCACCGGATGTATGTTACCACTACGCCGGATTTTAAAACATTCAGTCCGGCCAGGCTTTTCCTGGACCCCGGCTTCAGTGTCATTGATGCAGTGATTGTTCAAAAAGCTGCGCATGACTATGTGCTGGTACTGAAAGACAATACAAGACCCAACCGGAATATCAAAGTGGCTTATGGCACCACTGCACTGGGACCCTATACCCATGTAACGCCTGCTTTTACTGATCCTTTTACCGAAGGCCCTTCTGTAGCTAAGGTGGGAAATGATTGGCTGATCTACTATGATGCTTACCGGGAAAAGAAATACGATGCAGTGAAGACCGCCGACTTTATAACATTTATCCCGCTGGATAAAGAGATCAGTGTGCCGGAAGGACACAAGCATGGAACGATATTCAAAGTGAAGAAGAAAGTATTGAAGAAAATATTGAAATAAGTTATGATCACGAAACATACGATACTGTTGTTGTCCCTGGTGAATGTCGGTGCCGTGGCAGGCTATGCACAACAGGATACCGTGCATTATACTGGTAATACCCTGGTGAATGTAGATTACCATGATGGCCGTTTGCCCCTGGCCATGGGGGTACACAATATCCAGGTAGTAAGAGCCCACAGGGAACTCAAAGAAGCTAAGTACAGTTTTGGCTGGACCTATAACCATGCGCCCATGCTGGCGTATTGGAACAATACCTTTTACCTGGAATACCTCAGCAACCCGGTAGGCGAACATGTACCACCAGGACAAACATTGCTCGTCACTTCCAAAGACGGCTACCAATGGAGTGGTCCCGTGATCATTTTCCCGCCTTATAAAGTGCCCGATGGCTTTAAGAAAAAAGACAGGGAGGGTGTTGCCAATAACCTGTACGCCGTCATGCACCAGCGCATGGGATTTTATACGGCTGCCAATAAGAAATTGCTGGCCCTGGCTTATTATGGAGTGGCCATGGACAACAAAGACGATCCCAACGATGGGAATGGTATTGGCCGGGTAGTACGGGAAATAAAAGCAGACGGCAGTTATGGTCCCATTTACTTTATCCGCTACAACCATGACTTCAATGAGAAGAACAGTGCCTATCCTTTTTATAAGGGCAGTAAGGACAAAGCTTTTGTAGCCGCCTGCGATGAACTGTTGTCCAAACCCCTCATGATGCAGCAGTGGAATGAGGAGGCAGACAGAGATGATCCGCTGATCCCCGTAAAGAAAGAGTTTAAGGCATTAAGTTTCTATCACCTACCCGATGGTCGGACAGTAGGTCTGTGGAAACATGCCCTTACATCCAACAGCACCAATGAAGGGAAAAGCTGGTTGTACAATCCCCTGCGGGCGCCGGGCTTTGTGAACAGCAATGCCAAGATATGGGGACAAAAGACCAGCGATGGTAAATATGCTACCGTATACAATCCTTCCGAATTCCGCTGGCCCCTGGCGCTTTCTGTGAGCGATGACGGGTTGAATTACAAAAACCTGTTGCTGGTCAATGGGGAGATAGCACCCATGCGCTATGGTGGTAATTATAAATCTTATGGGCCACAGTATGTGCGGGGCATCCAGGAAGGTGATGGCATACCACCTGATAGTAAACTATGGGTTACCTACAGCATGAATAAAGAAGATATCTGGATAGCAGCTGTGCCGGTCCCCGTGACTGATAAAGAAACCAAACCCGTAGATGAAACCTTTGCACAATTACCTGCAGGAAAGGAATTGCAATACTGGAATATCTATAGTCCGGTGTGGGCGCCTGTAGCCATTGCACAAACGGGAAGTGGTAAATCGCTGGTGTTGAAAGATGGCGACTGGCATGATTATGCCAAAGCAGAACGCCTGTTACCGGCTGCCGCCCGTATGCAGGTAGAATTTTCAGTGACACCTGCACAAAATGATCATGGTCAGTTGGACATAGAGTTACAGAACGAGCAGGGTGGGGCCGGTGTACGTTTTACGTTTGGGGCTGATGGAGTACTACAGTCAAAATCAGGCGCCCGGTACAAAACCTTATTGAAGTACACACCCGGTACGACGTACCATATCCGGGTAAACATCAATACAGCCGCCCGTATGTATACCATGAACATCAATGGAAAGGATATTGGTGCACAGATATTGTTTGCGCCCATGAAGGCCGTGGAGCGTATTGCCTTCCGTACGGGAGAAATAAGGCGCTTCCCGACAGCGGATACGCCGGCAGATAATTTCACCGATCTGCCCGATGCAGGAAAGCGGATACAAGAGGCAGTGTATAGCATAGGGTATTTGAAGGCGAAAGTAGAAGCTGCTAGCTTTTAGCTATTAGGTATTAGCGCCTTTGCTTCGCCAATGGCTAATAGCTAAAGGCTAACACCTAACAGCTCAAAAATAAACATGATGAGGAAGAGCATTAAATACATTATCGGATTGATCATAATAGCAGGGTGTACGGTTCAAAGAAACGTGCAGCATGATCAAGGCATCGTATTAAAGCCTGGAAACTTCAAGCACTATGTAGATTACTTCAATGGCATGGAAGATGAGAACATTGCCCAGGCCATTCCCAATGACAGCTCCTGGCAATGGATGCAAAAGAATATCCCCTTGTTTGAGTGCCCGCAACAAAATGTAGAAGAGATCTTTTATTTCCGCTGGTGGACCCTACGCAAGCATGTTAAGCGTACCCCGCTGGGATTTGCTTTCACTGAATTCCTGGTGAATCGTTCCTATGCCGATAAATACAACCTGATCAGTTGTGCCCTGGGACATCATCTCTATGAAGGCCGCTGGTTGCATGATCAACAATACATCGACCAGTATGTGCAGGTATGGTACAAGGGCGATAGCGGCAGGCCCATGAAGAAACTCCATGGGTTCAGTAGCTGGGCCACCGATGCGATCTATAACCGTTACCTCGTAAATGGGGATAAGAATTATATGCTCAACCTGCTGCCCGATCTGGAGAAGGATTACAGTGTGTGGGAAACAGAAAAGCGATTGCCTGGCGGATTGTTTTGGCAAACAGATGTAAAGGATGGCATGGAGGAAACCATTAGTGGTGGTCGCCGGGAAAAGAATGCCCGTCCTACCATCAATAGCTATATGTATGGTAATGCCATGGCCCTGGCGCGCATGGCAACCCTGAAAGGGGATGAGCAGGCGGCTGCTTTCTATACCCGTAAGGCCGATACCCTAAAACAGTTGGTACAGCAAAAATTATGGAACCCTAAACAAGGGTTCTTTGAAGTACGTAAGGAAGCCGATACCCTGGCCAATGTGAAAGAAGCCATTGGATTTATCCCCTGGTATTTCAATCTGCCCGATGCAGGTTATGAATCTGCCTGGAAAGCAGTCACCGAAGAGAAAACATTTTGCGCGCCTTTTGGTCTTACTACAGCCGATAGAAGCCACCCGGCTTTCCGTACCCATGGCTGCTGCAAATGTGAGTGGGACGGCGCCGTATGGCCCTTTGCTACTTCCCAAACATTGACCGCCCTGGCCAATGTGTTAAATAATTACCAGCAACAGGTGATAGCCGATTCCTCTTGGTTCAAACTCCTGAATACCTACGTGGAATCCCAATACTACCGTGGCCGCCCTTATATAGGGGAATACCTCGATGAGAAAACAGGTTACTGGCTCAAAGGAGATGAAGAACGTAGCCGCTACTACAATCATTCCACCTTCAATGACCTTATTATAACCGGCCTGGCAGGGCTAAGACCCAGGGCCGACAATAAAATAGAAGTGAATCCTTTATTGCCTGCTGGTAAATGGGATTGGTTTTGCCTGGATAATGTGCTGTACCGGGGACATATCATTACCATTATCTGGGACAAGGACGGAACAAAATACAAAAGAGGCAAGGGGCTTTCCGTGTGGGTAGATGGCGTTAAGAAAGCTGCATCTGATAAACTTGAAAGAGTGGTTGTGGAATGAAGAATAAACTAAAGAACATATCACTAGCTATATTGTCCCTCCTGATGGGATGGTACTCCATTGCTCAACAGACGGAAAAACGCTACCTGTCTGGTAAGGGCAATGATCATACCGTGAATTGGGAATTCTTTTGTACCGAAGGACGTAACGCAGGTGCCTGGACTACCATTCCCGTGCCTTCTTGCTGGGAACTGCAGGGCTTTGGTAAATACAATTATGGTTTTGATAAAGACAGTGTGCGGGGCAAAGAAAAGGGTTTGTACAAATACACTTTCAGGGTGCCTGCCAACTGGAAGGGTAAAGTGATCAGGATCGTGTTTGAAGGTTCCATGACCGATACTGAGGTTAAGATCAATAGCCAATCGGCCGGCCCGGTACATGAAGGGGCTTTCTATGCTTTCAAATATGATATTACCAACTTACTAAAGCCAGATGGCGACAACCTGCTGGAGGTAACCGTAGCCAAACATTCGGCCAATGCCTCCGTGAACGAAGCAGAGCGCAAAGCTGATTTCTGGCTATTCGGGGGCATCTTCCGGCCGGTGTACCTGGAAGCTTTACCGTTGGCGCATATAGAGCGTGTTGAGATAGATGCTAAAGCCAATGGACAATTCACGGCATTGGTATCCCTGCAACATACAGGTACTGTGAACCAGTTGACTGCACAAGTATACACCATGGATGGAAAAACAGCAGGTGCTGTTATTCGTGCTGCCGTTAATAAGAAGCTTGGCTTTTCTTTGGTGAGGTCTTCCTTTGTTTCTCCTAAACTATGGACGCCGGAATCTCCTCATCTCTATGATGTGGTCTTCACATTGATGCAAAATGGTAAACCAGTACACTCAGTGAAACAACGTTTTGGTTTCCGTACGGTAGAAGTAAAGCAGCGTGATGGCATCTATGTGAACGGGGTCAAGGTGAAAATGAAAGGTGTGAACCGGCATTCTTTCTGGCCCACATCAGGCCGTACTACCAGCAAAGCCATCAGCATACAGGATGTACTGTTGATGAAAGAGATGAACATGAACGCCGTGCGCATGAGCCATTATCCACCTGATGATCATTTTCTCGATGTATGCGATTCCCTGGGCCTGTTTGTAATGGATGAACTGGCTGGCTGGCACGGGCATTATGATACGCCCACCGGTACCAAACGCGTGGAAGAAATGCTGACCCATGATCTGAATCATCCTTCCATCATCTTCTGGGCCAATGGCAATGAAGGTGGTCACAATTTCGAACTCGATTCCTTATTCATGAAAGGCGATATTCAACAACGTCCGGTGGTACATCCCTGGCAATTATTCGGGGGCTTTGATACACAGCATTACCGCGAGTACAATTATGGCATCGGCAATTATAACAATGGACGTGAGATTGTAATGCCTACAGAATTCCTGCATGGATGGTACGATGGCGGCCATGGGGCTGGTTTGCAAGACTATTGGGAAGCCATGTGGCATGACCCTTTGTCCGCCGGTGGTTTTCTCTGGGACTTTGCCGATCAGGGTGTAGTAAGAACAGATAAGAATGGAATACTGGACACAGATAAGAACCGCGGGGCAGATGGTATTGTAGGACCTTACCACGAAAAGGAAGGCAGCTTCTATACCATCAAAGAAGTATGGAGCCCTGTACAAATGGAACGCCGGGAGATCACACCTGCTTTTGATGGCAAGCTGCGATTGGAGAATCGCTATTTCTATACCAATCTCAACCAGTGTAGTTTCCGCTGGACCCTCACCAAATGGGTAAATGGAAAGAGAGAGGATATACAGGGCGCTGCCACTGCCCCCAATATTCGGCCATCAGAGAAAGGTATATTGAGTTTGCTGCTGCCCGGCAACTGGCAACAATACGAAGCATTATACCTCACCGCTTTGGATCCCTATAAAAAAGAATTGTTTACCTGGAGTTTCCCCATCGTGAGGCCGGCAGTTGTAGCGGCTGCCCTGGTAGATACAACGGACAATGGTGCTGTTACGATCACTACGGCTGATTCCTTGTACAGGATAACGGCCAATGGCATTCAATTGACTATCCATCAGCGTACAGGTCTGCTGACCAGCGTGCGCAATGCCAAAGGAGCAATCCCTTTCAATAATGGACCGGTATTACAGGAAGGCGTCAATAATTTCAATGGCTTTACCCATCGTATGGAGGGTAATAAACTGGTCATCACTTCCGCTTTCGATCGGAAGAGCAGTTTCAATACCCTGGAATGGACCATCTATCCATCCGGCTGGGTAAAGATGAAAGTGAACTATTTCCCCGAAGCCTATTTCACCACGTTTGTGGGCGTGAATTTCTCTTTTCCCGAAAGCCATATCAGGGCAGTAGAGTATATGGGCGATGGCCCTTACCGCGTATGGAAGAACCGGAGGAAGGGAACACAGTTTGGTATCTGGCACAAAGACTACAACAATACAGAGACCGGAGAGAGCTGGGTGTATCCCGAGTTCAAAGGATACCATGCCAATATGTACTGGTGTAAGTTTATTACCGATGCACAGCCCTTCACCGTAGTGACAGAAAATGAAGACACTTTTCTCCGGCTGTTTACCCCTGCCTGGAAAGAAGACCAATGGAAGAACTATATGTTGTATTTCCCTTCGGGTGATATTTCCTTTATGCAGGGCATTGCCAGCATTGGATCCAAAACACAAAGGAATGAGACCACCGGCCCCATGGGCATGAAAAACATCTATTACGATTACGAGAAAGACAGAAGCAGGGCAAAGGAGCTGGTCTTGTATTTCAATTTTAATGTCACTGAATAATGAAGAAGAAGTTGCTATATCGACTACTGATTTTTGTACTGCTCTATACAAGCGCAGGCTCCCTGCAGGCGCAGGGGATCACAACAGCGCTGCTGCGTTGTGAAATGCTGACCAATCCCATGGGGATTGATGTTGCAGCCCCGCGCCTGAGCTGGCAGATCAGTGCTGTTGAACATCGTAATGTTGTACAAACTGCTTACCAGGTGATCGCAGCCTCTTCTCTTGAAAAGCTGGCGGCGGGTAACGGCGATATCTGGAACAGTGGTAAGGTGTCCACTGCGCAGTCCATCCATGTGCCTTATGCGGGTAAGCCATTGGCGAGTGGCATGGCCTGTTACTGGAAAGTAAAGGTCTTTACCAATAAAGGAGAAACTGGTTGGAGCAAGCCTGCACAATGGACCATGGGACTACTGCGCCCATCTGACTGGAAAGCCAAATGGATCGGCTATGACAAGGCTTCCCCCTGGGATAGCATCACCCAGTTCTCCCGGTTATCAGCCCGGTATTTCAGGAAATCCTTTCAGTCACCCGGCAATATAAAGAGAGCTACGGTATACATCGTCGGACTGGGTCTGTACGAACTATACATCAATGGACAGAAGATCGGCGACCAGGTGTTGGCGCCCAATCCTACTGATTACCGGAAAACAGTGCTGTACAATACCCACGATATTACCGGGCAATTGCAAAAGGGAGAGAATGTTGTAGCTACGGTATTGGGCAATGGACGCTTTTTCACCATGCGGCAGGATTACAAGCCTAAAAAGATCAACACTTTTGGTTATCCTAAGGTGTTGCTCCAACTGGTTATTGAATACAAGGACGGCACGCGTAAGACCATTGTCAGTGATGAAAGCTGGAAACTGAATGTCGATGGTCCTATCAGGACCAACAATGAATACGATGGGGAGGAATACGATGCTACCAAAGAATTTCCCGGATGGAACAATACAGGGTTTAAAGAGACTGGCTGGTTGAAACCTCAACTGGTTAAAGCACCAGAAGGGAAAGTAGTGGCGCAGATGAGCAACCCTATGCGCGTGATGCAATCGTTGAAACCTGTATCCATAAAGAAGCTGGATAATAGCAGATATATCCTTGACATGGGCCAGAACTTTTCCGGCTGGATCAATATGAAGTTGCAGGGTAAGCGGGACGAAAAGGTGATACTCCGTTTTGCCGAAAGCTTACAGCCCAATGGAGAATTGTATGTGGCCAACCTGCGCGATGCCAAAGTAACTGATATGTATACTGTAAAAGGAGAAGGGGTAGAATACTGGGAACCTTCTTTTGTATACCATGGTTTTCGTTATGTAGAGGTAACTGGTTTTCCAGGTACACCAACGGTAGATGCCTTTGAAGGCAAGCTGGTCTACGACGACACGCAAAATGCCGGCGAGCTGACTACTTCCAACGAAACCATAAACCGTATTCACCGGAATGCCTGGTGGGGCATTGCTTCCAATTACAAAGGTATGCCGGTAGATTGCCCCCAGCGCAATGAACGTCAGCCCTGGCTGGGCGATCGCGCAACAGGTGCATTGGGAGAAAGTTACTTGTTTGACAACGCAGCCTTATATGCCAAATGGTTGAACGATATACAGCAATCACAAACCCCTGAGGGCGCTATCCCCGATGTAGCCCCTGCCTTCTGGAATTACTACAGCGATAACGTAACCTGGCCCGGTGTGTACATCCTGGTAGCAGATATGATGTACCGGCAATATGGGGACAAGCAATCCGTCATAAAGCATTATCCCTCTATGAAGAAATGGATGGGTTATATGCAGCAGAAATACCTGAAAGGGTTTATCCTCACCAAAGACAAATATGGGGACTGGTGTGTGCCGCCTGAATCATTGGAGTTGATCAAATCAAAAGACAGCATGCGTACCACCCGGGGCGATCTCATTGCCACCGCTTATTATTACAAGCTCTTACAGTGCCTGCAGCAATTTGCCAGACTGGCGGGCAAAGAGCGTGATGTAACGGAATATGCTGCATTGGCCGCCAGGATCAAAGATGCTTTTAACAATCGGTTCTATAATATCAGAACAAAGTACTACGACAACAATACGGTAACTGCCAACCTGCTGCCACTGTATTTTGGCATCACGCCCGACAGTGCCCGGGAAGCGGTATTCAATAATATCTATAATAAGATCAAGATAGAGAACCATATGCATATCAGCACCGGTGTGATCGGTACGCAATGGTTGATGCGCGGGCTGACAGACTTTGGGCGTTCGGATATTGCTTACACCCTCGCATCCAATACCACTTATCCCAGCTGGGGTTATATGGTGGCCAATGGGGCTACTAGCATCTGGGAATTGTGGAATGGCAATACGGCCAACCCGCAAATGAACTCCCAGAACCATGTGATGTTATTAGGCGACCTGCTTACCTGGTATTATGAAAAGGTAGCAGGGATACGTTCCGATGATTCGGCCATCGCTTTTAAAAAGATCATTATGAAGCCGGAGATCATTGACGGGCTCGATTCTGTGAATGCCTGGCATAGTACTCCATACGGAAGTATACACAGTAACTGGAAATGGAATAAGGCGCGTTCCCTGTTCAACTGGAAGGTGAGTGTGCCTGCCAATTCAACTGCCCTCGTCTATATTCCTGCTGATACGCTCAGTGATGTAATAGAGAGTAGCAAGCCTGTTTCGCAAAGCGAGGGGGTGCGGTTCTTATACCGCTCCGGTAAATACCAGGTATTGGAGATAGGTTCTGGCGCGTATCATTTCGAAGCAACTGTCCCATTCAAAAAAGGCATTGTAAAAGATCAGTTCCTGTTTGAGCGTGCCGGTTTTCCGGAAAGCCATGCCGCTACTATTGCCGAAACACCCAAAGGATTAATCGCTTCCTGGTTTGGCGGCACCAAAGAAGGCAATAAAGATGTATGCATCTGGACCAGTCGTCTGGAAAATGATGTTTGGACAACACCCATGAAAGTGGCAGACGGCATCATCAACGATACTACCCGCTATCCTTGCTACAATCCCGTACTTTACCAGGTGCCCAATGGAGAATTACTACTGTTCTATAAGATTGGATCCAGAGTAGCCACCTGGAAAGGGTATATGAAACGGTCTAAAGACAATGGCCTTAGCTGGGGTGAAAGAGAAAACCTGCCGGAAGGTTTCCTGGGACCTGTGAAGAATAAGCCCATCCTCCTCGGCAATGAATTGTACTGTGCTTCCAGTACCGAAGGCAATGGCTGGAAAGTGCATTTTGAAGTAACGACAGACTGGGGCAAGACCTGGCGAAAGATTGGTCCCATCAACGACGGGAAAACCATCAATGCCATCCAGCCCAGCATACTCACCTATAAAGATGGTCGCCTGCAGGTATTGTGTAGAAGCAGGAACAGGGCCGTGGTGGAATCATGGTCTGCCGACGGCGGTAAAACATGGTCACCCATGGAGCCCATCGCATTACCCAATAATAATTCCGGTACCGATGCTGTGACGCTTAAAGATGGCCGTCAATTGCTGGTATATAATCATGTATTACCACCAGGTAAAGAAGCAAAAGGTGCCCGTACGCCACTGAATGTGGCTATCTCGGAGGATGGTAAGAACTGGTCAGCCGCCCTGGTGCTGGAAGATTCGCCCATAAGCCAGTATTCCTATCCCTCAGTGATACAAACACCCGATGGTATGGTACACATTGTCTATACCTGGAGGCGTGAAAGAATAAAATATGTAAAGATCGATCCATCTAAACTGGATCTAAAACCTATTGTCAATGGAATATGGCCAGGCGTTAAACCAAGTCAACTTAAGCCAAGTGATGACTAGAAGGCAACAAGGCATCGAGGCAACGAGGCATCGGGGAAGACAAGCTACAAGCTACGAGCTGCGAGCTTCGAGCCTCAGGCTTAGAGTTGTTGCTTTTGTTTGTGGTCTGCTGGTGCTCACAATGCTTTTTCCTGTTCTGTTGTCTGCGCAGGAGAAAAAGGGGCAACGTTATAAGATCGCGCTTATTGACCTGATGCTGTTGAAGCGTCAGAAGTTGGGGGCTTTGCAGCTGACCAAAGACCTGGGCGCCGACGGGGTAGAGGTAGATATGGGCGGTCTCGGCAAACGCCCCACATTTGACAACCAGTTATTGAATGATTCTGTAAGACAGCTGTACCTCAATAAGATCAAAGAACTGAATATTGAGATCCCTTCCCTGGCCATGACAGGCTACTATGCACAATCCTTCTGTGAAAGAGAAGAGTACAAACAAAGTATTGAAGACTGCATCAAGACCATGCAGCTCATGAACGTAAAGATTGCCTTCCTGCCCCTGGGCGTGCAATGTGATCTGGTTAAGAAGCCCGATCTGCGCAGCAAAATAGTGGAACGATTAAGGGAGGCGGGTAAAATGGCCCTGGCCGCCGGCGTGGTGATCGGCATCGAAACGCCTTTGTCTGCCAAAGAACAGGTCAAGCTGCTGAAAGAGATCGGTTCTCCGGCTATTAAGATCTATTTCAATGTCGCAGATGCATTGGGCGCGGGGCGTGATGTGAATGAAGAACTTAAAACATTGGGACGTGAGCGCATTTGCCAGATACACTGCACCAACAAGGATGGGGTATGGCTGGAAAATGATCCGGAAGTAGACATGAAGAAGATCAGGCAAACACTTGACAAAATGAAGTGGAGTGGCTGGCTGGTAGTGGAACGTAGCCGTGATGCCAAACAGTCTTCGAATGTGAAAGCCAATTACGGAGCTAATACAAAGTACCTGAAGTCGATATTTCAATGAGAATATTATTATTGGTCCTGCTTTTTGTGGCATTGCCATTTGTTGGTATTACCCAGCAGATATGGGTAGCGGTAAATGGTGCAGACAATAATCCAGGCACGGAAGCCCAGCCTAAGGCATCGCTGCAAGCCGCTTTGCGTCAGGCACGTGAATTACGTCGTCTACGCGATCCTTCCATCGCAAAGGGCATCCATATCCTCCTGAAAGCTGGCGTGTACAGGTTGCAGGACCCGGTATTCATCAGGCCGGAAGATGCCGGAACACCTGCCAGCCCTTTGTTCATAGAGGCTGCGGCCGGTGAACAACCGGTACTGAGTGGTGGTATCCAGATCAAAGGTTGGAAAAAAGCCAACGCTGTTATTCCGGGTTTGCCGGTGGCAGCCAAAGGCAAGGTATGGGTAGCTGATGCGCCATTGATGGGCGATGCCGTAATAGACTTTCGACAGTTGTATGTGAATGAAACAAAAGCGATCCGCTCCCGCGACAGGGATGGCGATAGCATGAACCGTATCCTATCCTGGGACCACAAAAAAGAACAATGCTGGATACCCACACCTAAAACACCCTCTCTGATAAATGCAGCCGGATTGGAAATGCTCATTCATCAATGGTGGGCGATTGCGATACTGCGTGTGAAAGAAATGGAGGTGATGGGCGACAGTACCCGTTTGAGCTTTTACCAACCAGAGAGTCGCATACAAAGTGAACATCCCTGGCCTGCACCCTGGATATCTAAACAAACGGGCAATTCTGCTTTCTACCTTACCAATGCGGTACAACTACTCAATACACCCGGTGAATGGTTCCTGGACAAACAACAACGCAAGTTGTATTACTGGCCAAGGGCAGGAGAAGAAATGACCACGGCCCATGTGGTTGCACCTTATATAGAAACCCTGTTACGGGTAGAAGGCACCCCTGAGCATACAGTATCGAATGTACATATCAAGGGACTGTCGTTTCAGCACAGTACCTGGCTGCGTCCTTCACAACAGGGCCATGTACCTTTGCAGGCAGGCATGTATATGCTGGATGCCTATAAACTCAAAATACCCGGCACGCCTGATAAGAAAGGACTGGAAAACCAGGCCTGGATAGGAAGGCCAGCGGCCGCAGTGAGGCTGGCCTTTGTAAACAATACTTCATTTGACAATTGCCGCTTTGCCCAGCTGGGCGCTGCGGGTATTGATTATGTAAAAGGTACCAACCTGGATAGCATTAGCGGTTGCCTGTTCACCGATATCAGTGGTACAGCTATTCAGGCAGGCACTTTCTCGGATGAACCTTTTGAAACCCATCTGCCTTATAATCCTGCCGATGAAAGGGAGCTATGCAGCAACCTCACTATTCACAACAACCTGGTGAGTAACACGGCCAATGAAGACTGGGGATGTCCGGGCATCAGTGCGGGCTATGTAAGAGGCATCAATATCCAACACAATGAATTGCGTGACTTGCCTTATTCCGGTATCTGTGTAGGGTGGGGATGGACAAAGACCATCAATGTCATGCGCAACAACCGCATCCACGCAAATTATATCCATCATTATGCAAAGCATATGTATGATGTGGCGGGTATCTATACCTTGTCGGCACAACCAGGATCACAGATCACAGCCAACCGGATAGACAGTATTTATAAAGCGCCCTATGCACATATTCCCACCCATTGGTTTTACCTGTATACCGATGAAGGGTCGGCTTATTTTACGGTAAAAGACAATTGGTGCCCGGCGGAGAAGTTCCTGCAGAATGCCAATGGCCCCAATAATGAATGGATCAACAATGGCCCAGAGGTAAATGATAGCATAAGGCGTGCGGCTGGTCTGCAACCGGCTTATCAATATTTGTGGCAGCAAGCACCAGCTATCCACAGTCAGCAACCCATCAATGAAGCTCCTGTTGCACAAAAGAAAGTAATCATCGAACTGGTGGGCGATAAAACTACAGCCATCAACACCGCAAGAGTAAAAGAGCTGTTGCGGGCCCATCAATTGTCGTCAGCAACACTATACCAGTGGAAGAACCACCTGGTATTATTTGAAGCTGTCAAAGAACCTGCAAACTTACAGGCAGCCTTGCTGGCTGCTTTGCCCGGAACTACGGTGAAAGTATATGATGCTCCTTTTTACGTATTTGACCGGACGAAGTGTGCCGATGCCGTTACCGCTCAGGAGTGGGACCATGTATTGCTGACTGCCAACCTGTTGGCCAGTGAACAATTGCAGCAGGAATACATGCAGTACCATGCCACACAATATCAGCAATGGCCGGAAGTATCCAAAGGATTTTGCAATGCACAGTTTCAGCAGCTGTTGGTGTACCGGAATGGACGCCAGCTAATGCTGGTGATCAGTATTCCCAAGGGGGCCAGCCTGGATGCCCTGAATCCCAAAACCACGGAAAACAATCCCCGCGTGAACGATTGGAACAAATTAATGGCGAAGTATCAGGAAGGGATTGAAGGAACGGAGAAGGGGGAGACCTGGGTATTCCTGAAAAGGCAAGAGGTAAGTGGTGAGTAGCAAGTAGGGTGGCCCACTGGCCACTAGCTATTTACCACTAGCTTTATGATTTAACCAGCATACATAAATACAAAATGCATTTTTTAAAATAGACTACTCATCATGCTTAACTTAGGTATTCTCGGTCTGGGCGAAGGACGCAGCACTATGTCGGCTGCTTTGCAAAGTAAGAAATGGACATTGAAAATGATCTGTGATGTAAAGGAAGAACTGTGCCGTCAGCGCAGCAAGGAGTTTGACTTTCATCATTATACTTTTCGTTATGAGGATATGCTCAACGATCCCGCCATTGATGTGATCGCCATTTATACACCGGATAAGTTTCATGCCGAACATATTAAACAGGCATTGCTGCATGGTAAGCATGTAGTATGCACCAAGCCGCTGATCGATGATCTCTCGAAGGCAGCGGAATTACTGGCCCTGCAACAGCAAACCGGTAAGCGGGTGTTTGTAGGACAAAGCTCCCGCTTCTTTGAACCCATGAAGCGTCAGCGGGCCGATTATGAAACCGGCGCTATAGGAGAACTGGTAACAGTGGAAGCCTATTACCACGCCGATCATCGGTGGTTCCTGGGTAAAGGATGGTCGCTGGAAAAAGCCTTTAAATGGTTGTATGGAGGGCTTAGTCACCCGGTTGATTTTATACGCTGGTACCTGCCTGAAATAGAAGAGGTGATGGGCTATGGTATGCTAAGTCCCAATGGAAAGGCGGGTGGACTGCAGAATGAAGATACCATGCACTTCATCTTTAAAGCAAAGGACGGACGCATTGCCCGTGTAAGTGGTGTATACAGTGGTCCGGTGCAGCCAGTCACGCGCGATAGTGAGATGAGTTGCATCCTGCGTGGCACGGAAGGTTGCAGTCAGGGTGATTATATGGACCTGCGCTATGCCATTACCGATAAGACGGGTGAAGAGAAGATCATTACCTGGGAGCATAAACTAAAACATTATTTCCGCTTTGAAGGCAAGAGCCACCATGCCGGAGAATACCAGAATTACCTGGAATATTTTGCTGATTCCATTGAGCAGGGTTTCACAGCCTTTCCTGATCTGCAGGAAGGTATTGGAACTATTGCCGTCCTGAAGGCCATGGAGCAATCTTTGGAGAAAGGTGTTCCGGTAAAGATCGCTGATATGTGGACGTAAATAAAGCAGCCAATACATGAATAAAATCTTAGATAAGTTACAACCCATTGATTTCATCATCGTAGGAGCCTACCTGCTCATCCTGTTGGTGATCGGTTACAAGGCCAGCTTTGGGAAGCGAAAGAAAGATGAAACGCTTTTCCTGGCGGGCAATTCACTGGGCTGGGCCAGTATTGGTTTCAATATGTGGGGTACTAATGTAGGGCCTTCCATGTTATTGGCCTTTGCGAGTATCGGGTACAGCACCGGTATTGTAGCAGGCAATTTTGAATGGTACGCTTTCATATTCCTTTTCCTGCTCTGTATGGTATTTGCACCGCGTTACCTCGCGGCTAAAGTATCCACCATGCCCGAGTTCATGGGCAACCGGTATGGCAATTCCACCCGCACCATGCTGGCCTGGTATGCCCTGATCAAGATATTGATCTCCTGGCTTTCGCTGGGATTGTTTGCCGGTGGATTCCTGGTGCGGCAGATATTGAACATCCCCATGTGGCAGTCGGTGATCGTACTGGTATTGTTTGCCGGCTTATTTGCTTTTGCCGGTGGACTGAAAGCCATTGCCAAGGTGAATGTCTTCCAGATGATCCTGCTCATCATTGTCTCCCTGCTGCTCACGATCATCGGCGTGCAGAAAATAGGTGGCATAGAAGCCCTCTTTCACAAAGCGCCGCCGGAGTATTGGAACCTGATCCACCCTGCGAGTGATAAACAATATCCCTGGCCAGCCATCTTATTGGGTTATCCCGTAGCGGCTGTGGCTTTCTTCTGTACCGATCAAGCCATGGTGCAATCGGTGCTGGGCGCCCGCAACCTTGAACAGGGACAGCTGGGTGTGAACTTTATCGGCTGGCTCAAGATACTATCCCTGCCTTTGTTTATTGTGCCCGGTATATTGTGTTTTGAATTGTTTCCCAACCTGGCCAATCCCAATGAAGCTTACATGACTATGGTCACAAATTTGTTTCCACCCGGTTTGAATGGATTGGTAATCGTGGTACTAATAGCTGTGCTGGTAGGTACCATTGGCTCCTCCCTCAACTCCCTGAGTACAGTATTCACCATGGATATTTACCGCAAGAAGATCAATCCCACAGCTACCAATCAACAACTCATCCGGGTAGGAAGAATGACGGTAGCAGGTGGATGTGTCTTTGCCATTGTGATGGCTCTGGCCATTGACAATATCAAAGGGCTGAACCTGTTTGATGTGTTCCAGTCCGTGCTGGGCTTTATTGCCCCGCCTTTGTCCGTTGTATTCCTGCTGTCGGTTTTCTGGAAGCGTACCACCCGCAAGGCCGTCAACTTTACTTTATCAGTTGGTTCTGCTTTTAGTTTGGGTGTGGGCGTATTGTACCTCTGGGTGTTCACGCCGGATAAACATCCTTTCTGGCCGCATTATCTGTTGTTGTCGTTTTACATTTTTGCCCTATTGTTTATCATCGTGGTATTGATCTCCCTGCTGGACAGGAAGCCTGTTACCAATGTACATGTGGAAGGAACATTACCCAGGCCAACACGTCGGGTATGGACCTTGTGGATCATACTGATCATTGTTATGATCAGCCTGTATATATTCTTTAATGGTCATCATTAGCGATGTCAGGCTGAGCCTGTCGAAGCCGTCTTCAAAGCCCTTCGACAAACTCGGGGTGACAATTAACATTCATAACTAAGAATCGATTGCTATGAAGAAGTTGTTTGTAATACTTGTTTTATCGATCGCCTTTTCCGGTGCAACCTTTGCCCAGGCTACCTGGATCTGGTATCCCGGTGATTATGAAATATGGCTGAGTAACAAAATGCAAAACCGCCGTACAGAGAAGGGCACTTTCTTTCCTCCGTTCTGGCGCATGGATGCCCATTATGTATTGATGGACTTTCATAAGGTATTCGATCTGGCAGCGCCGGAAGTGATCACCATCTATGCAGAGGGTGATTACAATGTAAAGCTGGATTCCAAAATGCTGCCCGGTGCGCCGGTTACTCTTACCATACCGGCGGGTAAACATAAGATCAATATCAAAGTGTACAACCAGGATAAAGTGCCGGCCGTATTTGTAAAAGGCCGCAGCATCGTTTCGGATGCTTCCTGGCTGGTGACCTATGAGGACAAAGAATGGATCGATGAGACCGGTAAAGTAAGTGATCAGAGTGGTACTACCTGGCTCAATGCCGGTAGCTGGAATTTCAATGATCCGCAAACCAAACCCTCTTCCTTTAAACTGAGCCGTACCCTTCAACAGCCCGTTAGCACCGAAAGAAAAGGGAATAGCCTGCTGGTTGATTTTGGCAAAGAGACTTTTGGCTTTGTTCAGTTGAACGGGGTAATTGGCAAAGGACCTGTTACTATCTATTATGGTGAATCAAAAGAAGAAGCCTTATCGCCGGAAGGTTGTGAAACGCTGGACAAGCTGGAGATCAATCATACAGGTAAGCAATCCTTCGTGACTGTACTTTCTAAAGCATTCCGTTTTGTCAATATTCAATATGATCCGGCTGTCAATATTGATTCCGTATCCATGTGGTACGAATTCCTGCCGGTGGAAGAAAAGGGTGGTTTCCGTTGTTCAGATGAACAACTCAATAAGATATATGATGTAGCCAAATATACCCTGCACCTCAATACCCGTGAGTTCTTCATCGATGGTATCAAGCGCGACCGCTGGGTTTGGAGTGGCGATGCCTACCAGAGCTACCTGATGAACTACTATCTCTATTTCGATGAAGCGGCTGTACGAAGGACCCTATTGGCGCAGCGAGGCAAAGATCCGGTGAGTAGTCACATCAATACCATCATGGATTATACTTTTTACTGGTTCCTCGGTATCTATGATTACTATACCTATACCGGTGATAAGGCTTTCCTGCAACAATTGTATCCCCGAATGCAAAGTCTGATGGAATATTGCCTGGGCAGGCGTAATAAAGACGGGCTGATGGAAGGATTGGCGGGCGATTGGGTGTTCATTGATTGGGCCGATGGACTGAGCAAGAAAGGTGAAGTGAGCTTTGAACAGTTGCTGCTCTGCCGCAGCCTCGAAACGATGGCCTTGTGTGCTACCATGGCCAATGATGCTGCCGGTGCTACGAAATACCAACAACTGGCTGCGGAGCTCAAACAAAAGCTGTTCACTATTTACTGGAATGAATCCAAGCAGGCATTGGTGCACAGCCGCGTAAATGGCATCCCTACTGATAATGTAACCCGCTATGCAAACATGTTTGGTATCTTCTTTAACTATTTCAATGAGCAGCAAAAACAAGGTGTGAAACAACAGGTATTGCTCAATAACAATATTCAGAAGATCACTACGCCTTACATGCGGTTTTATGAATTGGAAGCCCTTTGTGCGATGGGAGAGCAGCAATATGTATTGAAGGAAATGAAGGATTACTGGGGCGGTATGCTCAACCTGGGTGCTACTTCCTTCTGGGAAGAGTACAATCCTCAAAAGAAAGGAGCAGAACATTTTGCCATGTATGGCAGGCCCTTTGGCAAGAGCTTGTGTCATGCCTGGGGCGCCAGTCCGCTTTACCTGCTCGGGCGTTATTACCTGGGTGTGCAGCCCACTTCACCCGGTTACAAGACCTATAGCATTACGCCTGCCCTCGGTGGTCTGCAATGGATGGAAGGCAAGGTGCCGGTACCCGGTGGCGAAGTAAGTCTGTATTGCAGTACATCGCAAATCAAAGTGAAGGGCGCAGTTGGTGTAGGGATCCTGCGTTTCAGCAGTAAGACAAGGCCGGTGTGTAAGACCGCCAGCATTTCAATGGTGGCTAATAATAAGTATGAGCTGTCTGTTCAACCAGGTATTGAATATGTAGTGAGCTACAAGGCTGCTCCATAGGAGCAGCAGCTTTGTATCTAGAAGTATTACGTAGTTGAATGCGGCGCCGTAGGTGACGCTCCTTTAAAGCGCATGTATAAAATATTTTCGTATGATCAAGAAGTTCATTGTCTTTCCTGCCCTCGTTCTGTTATCCCTGGCGGGAGCGGCTCAGTCCAATAGCCTGGTCAATACGAGTGCCAGCAAATACGCCAGGCTCTATGCCCCGGGCATCGGTGAAGTGCAATGGACGACAGGCTTCTGGGCTGAGCGCTTTGCCGTGTGCAGGGATTCGATGGTGCCGCACTTGTGGAATACCTATATGGATGCTCAAACCAGTCATGCTTTTAAGAACTTTGAAATAGCCGCCGGACTCGATACAGGTTCCCACAAAGGCCCCTCCTTCCACGATGGTGATTTCTATAAAACATTGGAAGCCGTGGCGGCCATGTTTGCTGCTACCAAAGATCCTAAGCTGGATGCGATGATGGACAAGGCCATTGCCGTGATCGCCAAAGGGCAACGTGATGACGGATACATTTATACCAAATCGGTGATTGAACAAAAGCGTACCGGCGAGCGGAAGCAATTTGATGACCGCCTCAGCTTTGAAGCGTATAATATCGGTCACCTCATGACCGCAGCCTGCGTACACTTCCGCGCTACCGGTAAAACCACCTTACTGGAAGTAGCTAAAAAGGCCGGGGATTTCCTCATTGGCTTCTACACCCGTGCTACACCAGAGCAGGCCAGGAATGCCATCTGTCCCTCGCATTACATGGGTATTGTTGAATTGTACCGCACCACCCAGGATGCACGTTACCTGGCGTTGGCTAAAAAGCTGATCGACATACGCGGATTAACGGAGGGTACGGATGATAATTCAGACAGGACCGCATTCCGGCAGATGAATAAAGTAGTGGGTCATGCTGTGCGTGCCAATTACCTCTTTGCCGGTGTGGCCGATGTATATGCAGAAACGGGTGATCTCACGTTATTACTGGCCCTCTCCCGCATGTGGGACAATGTAGTGAATCATAAGATGTATGTGACTGGTGGCTGTGGCTCCCTGTATGATGGTGTATCGGTAGATGGCACTTCTTACAATCCTGATACCGTCCAGAAAGTGCACCAGGCTTATGGAAAGGATTACCAATTGCCCAACCTGAGCGCCCATAATGAGACCTGTGCCAATATCGGCAATGTATTGTGGAACTGGCGCATGTTGCAGTTAACGGGCAATGGGAAGTTTGCGGATATAGTAGAACTGGCCTTGTACAATAGTGTGCTTTCCGGCGTGAGCATGGATGGCAACAAATTCTTTTATACCAACCCGCTCGCTTTGTCGGGCGATTATCCTTATAAGTTGCGGTGGATGGGAGGGAGACAATCCTATATAGCCTTATCCAATTGCTGTCCGCCCAATACCGTGCGCACCATGGCGGAGGTAAGTAACTATGTGTATAGTCTGTCTGACTCGTTTGTGCAGGTCAATTTGTATGGCGGCAGTGAAATGACGACAACCCTTCGTAACGGTCGTTCCATTAAATTAAAGCAAGAGACCAATTATCCCTGGGATGGCAGGATAAGGATCACGGTGGATGGATTGCCGCCCGGTCATTTTGCTGTGCGCGTGCGTATACCCGGTTGGTGCAAGCAATTCAGGCTGAAGGCGAGTGGTTCAAAGTACTATACGATGGACAATGGATATGCTGTGGTTGAGCGCAAATGGAACGGCAGTAAGGACGAGGTCATATTGGATATGGACATGCCCGCTGTCTTGCTGGAAACGCATTATCTGGTAGAGGAGACACGCAACCAGGTGGCCGTGAAGCGTGGCCCCGTGGTGTATTGTTTGGAATCAGCCGATCTGCCAGCCAATGGTAAGATATTCGATATTGCCCTGCCCGCCAACATCAGGCTGAAGCCTCAACCAATGCAGGTTGATAAGGGTAACCTGGTGGCGCTGACAGGCACAGGGCAGCTATTACAAAACAGCACGCCTGATAATTTATACCATGAGATCAGCACAAAGACAAAACCTATATCCATTAAACTGATCCCTTACTATGCCTGGGCCAACCGGGGCAATACCGATATGACAGTGTGGATGCCGGTGATACGATAAGCCACAACGAACTGTATAATAGCATATAATCTATTCGGTTCTCAAACTTTTAACCGGGTTGGTAAGGGCGGCTTTAATAGCCTGGAAACTGATCGTAAGGATGGTAATTGCAATGGCAAGAATGGTAGCCAATACAAACACCCAGGGGCCTATACTAATGCGGTAATCATATTTTTGCAGCCAGTTTTGCAAATAGTACAAAGCAACTGGTGAGGCAATCACACAGCTGATGAAGACCAAAAGAATGAAATCTTTCGAAAGCAATACCCAAACCTGCGATACAGAAGCACCCAATACTTTTCGTATGCCTATTTCTTTGACACGCTGTTCGGCTACATAGGCAGCAAGTCCAAATAGGCCAAGGCAGGAGATAAAGATAGCGAGGCTTGCGAAAATGGCTGCCAGCTTACCAATTAATTGTTCCAATTGGAACTTGTTGTCATATGCCTCTTCTGCAAATTGATAATCATACGGATAAGCCGGATTATACATGTTGAATATGGCGGATAATTGTTTGATGGCATCGCTGGTATTTACGCCAGGATTTAAGCGATACATGATCGTGCCGGCCCATCCTGGATTGTACACAAATAAGGCGGGATCAATAGGTGCAAACGGAGAACCAATGACAGCATCTTTGACGACACCGATGATCCTCATTGGTTTTTCGGTGTAGTCAAACCTAATTAGCTGGTTGATGGGGTTCTTTAAATGTAGCCTTGCCACGGCAGCTTCATTTAGGATCACGCCCATGGAATCACTGGCATTACCGGAGAAATCTCTTCCTTCCTTCATCTTCATGCCTATTGTGTTAAAGTAGTCTTCAGAAACTGAAGTAGTTGCCATCTCCAGCGATTCTTCTGCACTTTTGCCCGGCCAGTCACGTATAATAAAAGAGGCTGCAAACCTGGTTACGGGGCTCGATGCTTTGGTAACGCTTTCTGCCAGGCCACTTTTTAAAAGGTCGTTCTTAAGACTGGTATAATTACGGCTCAGATCAGGACTGGTATTCGTTATCATTAACCGGTCTGCAGAATATCCTGTAGGGCGGCCCTTCACATGTTGAATTTGCTGGTAAATAATGATGGTGCTGATGATCAGGGCCACTGAACAACTGAACTGAAGGACTACCAATATTTTACGAGGCAGTACTGCCGCCTTGCCCGACTGTATAATTCCTTTTAAAACTTTTACCGGCCGGAAGGAGGACAGGTAAAAGGCTGGACTGGCACCGGCCAGTAAACCAATTGTCAATACATAGCCGGCCATAATGGCCCAGAAAGCGGGCTGGGTATAAGGCAGGCTGAGTGAATTGCCGGTGAGGGTATTGAAATAAGGTAACGTAAGCTGCACAAGCAATAAGGAAAGCAAAGCCGCTATCAGTGTTATCAAAACAGACTCAGTAAGAAACTGGTAGATGAGGTTAATACGGCTCGAGCCAATAGCCTTTCTTACGCCCACCTCACGTGCCCTTTTTGCAGACCGGGCTGTGGAAAGATTAATGAAGTTGATGCAGGCAATAAGGAGTACCAGTATGCCTATTATACCAAACATCCGGACATATTCAATAAAGCCTCCGGCTATTTTACCGTTTTGAAAATAGGTATAGAGTCTCCACTGTTCCAGGGGATGTAAGATGAGTTCGATATTGCTTTTCGGATCATGGTCTTTTGCTATTTTCCTTATTTTGGATTCAACCTGGGCATAAGTTACGCCTGCTTTTAATTCCACGTATTGCGGAAAGGAGTTGTTACTCCAGTCAGTACGCGATTCGCGCACGGATTTGCTCGATTGTTCGGCATAACTAAAAGGCAACAGATAGCTGAATTGTATAGTTGAGTTGGATGGAATGTCTTTTAGTATGCCTGTAACTTTAACGTCCTGCGTGTTATCGATCCTGATCACCTGATTAATGGGATTATCATTTCCAAACAAAGCGGTGGCAGCGGTTTGCGTAAGTACAATGGAATAAGGGTCCTTGAAGACTGTAGAAGAGTTGCCTTCCAATAAGGGGTATTGGAACATGTTCAGGAAATCCTTTCCCACCATTATGCCGCCCTGGTATAATTTTTTATCGCCGGTAACCAGGCTATGCCATGCTGGCCAATTGGTCTCAGCCACATGTTTAACCTCGGGTAGATTACGCAGGGCATCCGCCATTGGCAGGGAAGCGCCACTTTGTGTTTTGATATCGCCATTATAATTAAAGTTCAGTTTGACTTTATACAGCTGTGTATGGTTAGGCAAAAAGCGGTCATAATTGAATTCATTATATATCCAGAGGCCAATCAAAAGGGTGACCGTCATGCCAGTGGCCAGACCTGCAATACTCAGGGCGCTATAACCTTTGCTTCTGGCCATATTGCGCAAAGCAGTTTTAAAGTAGTTGCTAAACATAAAGTCAATAGTTGAGGTTGGTATTGGTATTGGGATCGGTTATCCGTCTTACATATTATCTCGTATTTGGTCAAAAGAAATGCCTGAAAGTAAATGATTGAAGATCAATGTCTGGTAATGACATGATTATTTTAAGGTGTTCGGTTTTGGTACAGTGGGATGTACGGTTGTATAGCCTGCCTCCGCTTCCAAAACTTACTCTCCGGCCAGCGCTGCTCAAGGCTGTACTGGTACTGCAGCAGGGACAGACAATTGTTGAAGGTGGTTTGTTGCAGGTGGCAATAAGCGTCCGTAGCCAGCTCATTGCCGTTGAGGTAATCGGCAACGGCAAGGGCAGCATAGAGGCCGCTACCCAGCGCGGCTGTAATGCCGTAGGAGGTGAGTGGATCATAGGTGCAGGCGGCATCGCCTACGGCCAGCCAGTTCTTACCGGCCGGTACGGTAAGACAGGAAGTGGAAGCCGGTTTAGCCATCACTTGTTGCAAGGCCGTTGAGGCTGGTAGGAGTAAGCGTTGTTGCAGGTGAACGGTTTGCCGGAACTTTTGTAATAACCAATCTGGTAATGGCTGGTTGTCGGTGGGATGTATATCCGCATCCGTCATAAAATTGATGACAGTACTGTTGTGGGAAAGGGCGGCGGCATACCACCATCCATCGGCCGTTGCTTCAATGAAGGTAGTGCTGCGCAGGGAGGTGAGTGGTACAGGGGCTATGGCATAATAACCCGTGAGACGATCCAGGCTTTGCCGGGCAGCCCCTGCCTTCCTGGCCAGCGTGGCTGTTCTGCCACTGGCGTCAATGGCAAAAGCTGCTTTGATCGAAATGGTACTGCCGGTATTGGTGGTGCACTGGATCAACGAATGGTCTTCCCCTTGCTCCCGGTTCAGAAAATGATGACCATGCAGCCAATACGCGCCTATGTCTTTAGCAGCCTGGCACAACTGCTGTTCGAAATAAGCCCGGTTAATATGCCAGCCATCGCCCATTGTCTCCGTAAAAAAGTAACGGTCATGTGGCTGGTCATCACCCCAGATCACCGTATTGCCGGTGCAGCGTTGGTGTTGCGCATCATCTAATAAATGTGCGATGCCCAACTGTTGGAGGGTAACGCGTGCATTGGGAGGGATTGTTTCTCCAGGTTTACGGACGGAGCTATTGCCTGCCTCTAATACGACGCAGGGTATCTGCTGCCGGCGCAAAGCAATAGCGGTAGCGGCCCCTGCAGGGCCGCCACCGACTATTACTACGGGTAAGTTGACTTGTGTTTTTATAGTTCGTGTCTTTTTAGTGGTCTGCTTTCTCTTGGCTGCACCGCTCTTGGCGCTTCTTCTGCCAGGAAGAGCGCTTTCTTTCCTTTTAACATAGGTTGCAACAGGTCCTGTTCTGCCCGCAACACTTGTATATAGGTAGGATCATCGCCACCCGGTCCATCACGGTGTGTTTCCACCCACCATTCGGTAGGCAGATAATTGTTTTCCTCCGAAGCAGGGCTGGTATGTTTGCTGATCACCCCCAGCTCATGCCATTTGGCAATCATATTGTTGATGCGACCTACGTAGGAAGCGCTGAAATCGCGCAGCCAGTCCACCCGGTAAGCAAAATGCTTCAGGCGCTGACCGGTATTGAGTCCTTCTTTGGTGGCCCGGTTATAACTGTCCATACTCAATATATGATTGGGCACACGCGCTGCCCAGAAAGAAGGGATCGGCAGATAGAGCGTGGTATCATATCCTGAAAGACAACTGGCTTCATCAGTTTGCCAGGGCACGCCCAACCAACGGGTGAGTGAACCCGGACCACTGCCATCCAGTGGACCGCCTGGTCCTAAAGCGATAGCCGGTGTAAGCAGCGGACCGTAATCATCCATTACCGGTTTATCTATCGGCAACACTTTCAGCCGGAAAGGTTCTGTCCACATGCTGAGGTGCCTGAATGGCCAGGTGATCTCAATGCCGGGGTGAAAGGGACCGCCCAGGCATTCTTCCAACGGCGCTTTTAAAAGCGCGGCTGTTTGTTGTGCCGGTGTTAGTTCATCAAATGGCGTATCTGCCGGTGGTATACCGGTCACAAAATCACCTTCAGCCCACCGGTTGAGCAAGGCATATTGCGTGGCGGTTACGGAGAGGTCTACATGCGGTTGTTTGTCATAATCACCAAACAAGTCGCCGTAATAAGGAGGGATCAGATCAGGTTGATAAGTATCCGATGCTGTATTGCGAAACCATTTGAAAACATGCGTGCGTTGCGCCTCGTGTTGCGGCGAAGGATCACTCAGTACTTTGATTAGTTCCGGATTACTGAAATCACTGGGCGAGTTGGTTCCAAACAACATGAAGAAGCCTTCATTCACCCATTGGGCGCTGGTCATGCGCTGGAAGATGGGATAGATATGTTCCCAGAAGCTGATCCTGGTGGGCGCCTGCAACCAGCCTTCGCGAACATAAAGATCATATACCACATCGTACATAGTGACCAGCGAGAAGAGGCCCGGCCCAAAGTTGGGTGGGGTGCACGCTACCATAGCGGGCGAGGCTTCCAGCTTATCGCCATTGACGGTAACGGTAGCCCTTATCGTACCATCCGATACATCATCGTGCCAGCCATCATTGTTGGCAAAAGTGATGGCGGGAATGCCGGTGCGGGAAACGCTTTTGCCATCCCCTCCAAATACGAGCAGGCGGCCTTTGCTATCCGTGCGTATTTCTCCAAGTGGGACTGCTGTACCAAAGAAGGTACCTGTATCAAACTGGTATTCGGCGCCTGCTTTGTTGTTACCGCAAATGGTGCGGGTGCCGGGGTCGATGACGAGATTACTTCTGTCAGCGCCCGTAATACCCCCATTGCGGTGGGTGCTGCTGATGGAATCAGCGCCGAGGTCGAGGGCATTGTTGAACTGGTACCAGCCGGCCTTGCGGTTGGCGATATGTACCTGCCATTCTATTTTTATATCCAGCCCTTCTGTGCCGCTATTCAATTCGCCCAACACATTGCCCTGCTCATCGAGGGCATACACCCGGAACAACGGTACTTGTTTCTTAAAAAGATTATTGCCATCCTTAAAGCCTCCATCGGGCGAAGGTGCTTTGCCTGGAATATCCGAGGCTAAAAAGTACTCTGGTGAATTGCCAATACGGGCAATGCCAATAGCCGGATAGATGGCCACTTTCTTTATCTGGTTACGATTCATAATAGTCTTTTTATAGCATGATGGATTATGGTTGATTTAATTGGCGGGGTGCTTCAGGCTCAACATTCGGTATGCCATTTTTAAAATGGCGCAGTGCTGCTCCTGCCTGGTAAACCACTTTGCGCACATCACTGATGCTTCCCTGTGGCTCATGTTCCTTCAGTGTACGCCAGGGGTTGAAAGAGAGGTTCTCTCCATATAGCTCCTGACCTTGTGCAGTAATATCCTGCTGACGGATCACCAGGGTAGCCAACTGTATAGGAGGAGAAGCCTCCTCAGACCATTGAACCGTGGCTTTGTCTAATGGCATGGTGGAGGGATCGGTTTGAAACTGTACCATAAACCTGAATTGTGCTTCGCCCATGTTGAGCCTGGCCTGCAGATCGGCCTGCAGGTAATCCTTGCTGTTTTGACCGGGAGGTGCGCCAAAGGGTGGGGGAATGGGCTCCAGCTTATATTTTACGAAGCGGTTGCCAAAAGCATAGGGGAGTCCGCTCCAATAAGGAGTAGTAAGACAGCTCGGCACCACTTTGGCCATTTCACCCAGTATCTTTTTAGTAATGGGATGGCTGTCGAGGTATTTGTCGTAGTCGTGTTCTACCGCACCTGCATAGGTGAATTCGCACATGTCCATGGCAGTGTCTACAAAGAATACGTCCATGTTCTGTAGGATAAAGTCGGCTGTAGTTGCGTCTTCATCGCCGGGCAGCAGTTTTTTGCCGGGAACACCAAACAATTTGATGCCAACACCCACGGTGGTTTTGAGATCGGGAGCGCCAGGTACCGTATCGCTGGAGAAGCGTACCCAGGCTTGCAGGTTGTCGAGGGCAAAAATACCTACCCGGTACTCCTGCGGAAGGCCGGGTGTGATGATAAAATCGGCTTTGGTTACACCATGTGGTTTCAGGAATACGGCTCTTCGTACCGGGCACTGACCTGCATTGATGCGTGTGCCCATGGTCATGTCGATAAACATCTGTTTGAGTGCACCAACCGGGTCTGCGCCACAGTTAGGACCTGAAGATGTTGCTTTTTGTTGAAGCTTCATAAGCTGATGGATTTTTAGTTAACGAACTATGTTGATTAAATATAACCGGATCTGATCATCGGAGGATCAGTGTTTACACCTGATCCATATTGAAAAACTACGTATTTTGTTACGGTGGGGGATGGCCGGAGACAATGACTATTTGGGATTTCTTCGCCCATATACGAGCATGGTTTTCCCGCTATTAAACATGGAATAATTTCGGATGTCGATGGGGAATTTGTAAGCGGAGTTGACTGCTTTTTGCAGGAATAACCTTTGTAAACTGCTTTCTAAATTTTCATTTGTAATTCTCTCCGATCGTTTAATGATCTTGACCAATACAATTCTTCGCTGGTCAAGGGTTGCATTAGAGCAAGACTGGTTTTCGCCTCCCTTATATTGGCCGAAATTCATACCATAAATCGGAAGCATTTTTTTCGAGGTTAGATTGGCATCGACAAGATTGATCAGCGTCTCTACTCTATCCATTGCCCTATTTTCTTCATTATCAGGCGCTCCCTCAGCGGAAGCCGTTCCTACGCATACAATTCCCAGCGCATCATTGAGTTCAGCATTATCTCTATATGACCGGATTATCTCTCCGAGGTCTTCTTTTTTGTTTCCCCGTACTATTTCGTCAAAACTCGCGCACTTCCACCTGAATTGTTCAGAAAGCAAATCAATATCTGCCTCCAGCAATACCTCTCCATCGGGTGCTACATCTACAGCTTTGTATGATTTAAAGGGATACTCTCCGATTTTAGTTATTTGTTGTGAACAATCCACACAGATATCGAATTGAGCCTCAAGTTTTGCCAGGCGTTCCCCATGTTGAAGCGCAAGAAAAAATAATCCTGCGATCATAGCTACTATAATTCCGCCAATAATAGTTTCCAATAAATACTTTCTCATAGGCTGGTATGAAGTTGGTTTTGGTTAAAATTCAGGTTTGTTTGCCTGAAGAAGAATGGCTTACAGCATGATCATGCCGGCTACAGAAATCATAAGTATTCGGTAGGCTGGGAATCAGAGAATCAATTGTGTGAAAAATCTGGTTGGTGTACGTTGGTTGGGATGTCTGAAAGGATGGTGGTTAGGGGCTGTATTGTTTGTACAGACCAATGTGCTGATAATAACAGATAGCAATTTAGTTATATATTACAAAAGCAACAAATTTTAACCCTCTTATAAAAATTAAATTGAGTGATTTCAGTATAACTACGTGTGTGCAGCAGAGATAAATGTAGTGTATGAGTTAAACCAACGAAAATGGGTTCTGTGTGATGAAGGGAGTAACATTAACACAGGAGTCCTTTCTCTAACCCATTTTCAGGCGGTTTCGCCACAGGTGCCGGCAGCCTTTTGTTTATGGGTTGTTTCCACAGAGGGCAGATTTCGGGGCCGTGAGAATATCGCCGTGTGGATAGCAGTTATGCAATAGGTATATCGGACTGGCTGATAAATTGACAAATGTCCATAAGGGAGAGTGTCCTGTCCGGTTTTTATTGTATTGTCTTGCTAATTCCATGATCTTGTTATATTATTGTTGTAATAGTCCCTCCCCCAGGAAAAAACCTTCACTTCATTATTTTACCCCGTTTCCTTTGAAGCTTCGCTGATCAGGTTTGTAAAACTTTGTTTTATTGCCATCGTAAATCGGTGTATGGTGCTAACTGCCTGGTATATTGATGTGTAACAATTAATAATGGGCGTAAAGGGAAAAATATCGGACGAAACAGTTCGCTTGATCAACGAGGGCAATCAGCGTGCGTTTTGCCAATTGTATGAAGAAATAAGCCAACAATTATATTTCTATACTTACAGGATAATCCGGGATACAAGTGAAGCTAATATTATTGTAGCTGATAATTTTTTGAAGCTATGGCGATTGCATCAGAATTTTAAGAATTTAAATGATGCTGTTTCATTTCTGTATGTATCGTGCCGAAATAGTGCATACGACTTTTTAAGGTATAAAAGCGCAGCTAAAAGACAACATGAAGTACCACTGTCCAATGTACAAGACTTTGTAACTGAATATAGCGATGGAGATAGTGTTCTTAATGGAATGATTGAAGCACAATTGCTACACGATCTTTTCGAAGTTGTAAATAGCCTTCCCTCGCAGCGACGTGCTGTAGTTAAAGCTCTTTTCTTAGAGGGATTGACTATGAAGCAAGTGTCTGAGCAATTAAATATGCCTTATCGGACAGTTGTTAGTACAAAAGAAGCAGCTTTAAAGCAATTGAAGAACCTGGTTTTACAGAAAAAACTCCTTCCTTTTATAATATTTGTTCTAAAGATTCTCACTGCTATTGAATGCACTCTTATTATTAATAGATTGGTTTTTAATGACTAATAAGAGTTGGATTTATTTTCTGCTTTTCGATAGTCCTTTTACCTGTTTTTTGCGTTATCTAAATTAAAGAGCATATTTTTTAAAAGCAGCGTTTAAAATACCAGGGATCGATGGTAGAAAGAGCAGATCATGTCAGAACATTGATTATGAAGCACATGGCAGGGCAACTAACTGCCGGTGAGACGCGGCAACTTGAACAATGGATTGATGAATCTCAACAAAATCGTGATTTATTCAACCAGTTTGAAGATCCTGATAGGTTGCGTGAAGCAGTTAGAGAGTATGCCCAGGTCATTAAAACATTTAAGTCGTTACCTAATGATGCGCTTGGTCTAACTGATAATAACAGAAATAGAAGAAAGTATCTATATGTTGCCGTTTTTTTTGCTTTTCTTATTACACTACTGGGTACTATCTTTTACGTTAACCATTTTAATTATCAACCTGTTGTTGACAATAAAGCGCCGGTGGTAAAAGAGGTGGATGTACTTCCCGGAACTCCCAAAGCAACGCTGACGCTTGCTGATAATCAAGCGGTTAATTTAGAAGAGAGTAGAAATGGTGCTTTATTTCAACAAGGGCAGGTTCTAATTACAAAAACGCTAGATGGAAGCCTGGTATATAAGGCTGGAAACAGTACAGGAAATAGAGCGATACATACGCTCACTACACCGAAAGGAGGTTTTTATAATATAAGTTTAGCGGATGGTACCAGAGTCTGGTTGAATGCTGCTACTTCTGTCCGTTACCCTTCTATATTTCATGGTACCCGCCGAAGGGTAGAGTTATCGGGTGAAGCTTATTTTGAGGTAGCTAATAATATATTGCCACTTGTAGTGGAAACCAGCAAAGCAACCATAGAAGTAACCGGAACGAAATTTAATTGTAGCGCTTATAATGATGAAAATATCATTACAACCTTGCTGGAAGGATCTGTACGGATAATTGCCAATAATAGGAATGTCGCAACTCCGGTTGTTACAACAGTAAAGGCTGGTCAACAGGTAATTATGGATAAAAAGACCAGTTTGGTCGATATCAAAACCGTGTATGCAGAAACTTCAGTTGCCTGGAAAAATGGTTCCTTTTACTTTGATCATTCGGATATTACTGAAGTTATGCGGCAAGTAGCGAGATGGTATGACGTTGATATTGTTTATGATCCCGTTGGTACGGGAGCGGGGCAACTATTAACGGGCCAATTAGAACGCAATGTACCTTTATCCAACCTATTGGAGCAGTTGGAAAGGATTGCAAGTGTAAAGTTTGAAGTGAAAGGGAAAATAATTACAGTTCGTAAGCCATGAAAGATTGAAGTCTTTAGTTAAGACCATTAACACTTCTTAATCATAGAATCTTTCCTCAGAGTTCAAGGGCCGTTACGCTGCGCAATTTCTACCCTCTATGCCAGCCGATGAGCCACACGATTGCTTGCATGAAAATAATCCTGGAGCTCTCAGGCGCCAGGTCAGCAGGTTTATATAAAGCTGGAAATGTTAGTGCCATTTTCAGCTGAATGGATAAACCTGTTGAAATAGTTGTGAGTTCACTTTTGTTCACCCAAATGTATTAAGGTTATGAAAAATTGCTTTCATGATTGTGGCATTGCTATGCCGCAACGGGGTAGAAACAATTCCCTAAATCCGTTTCGACATGAAACTAAATTCGTAAAATTTATGAAACTAAGTGCATTTCTATTAACTGTAATCTGTATCTGTACAACCATCTTTACAAGCTCGCAAATGATCTTCTCTGCTAAAAGGGGAACGCTTGACAAAGTATTTGGAGCTATCGGGAAGCAAACTGATTATCATTCCCTTTATAACCTATCTGATCAAAAGTATGCAAAGAAAGTAAATTCAAATATGATTAATGTCTCTGTAGAAGATGTCAGGAATAAGAGCACTGGAGGTCAACTGTTTGATTGCAAAAGAGATGATAAATACGTTTTTGTCGTTATTAATAAAAGTAATGGCCGTCAACTGCTTGACTACAACAGGAGTGATAAATCCGTTTTTATTGTTAGCAAAGAAATGGCCGGTCCCGGATACTGCATTGATAATATACCTTTTGGTGGAGAGATGAATAATATTAACCCTAATGATATAAGAAGTATTACAGTTTTAAGGGATGCTGCGGCTACATCAATTTGGGGATCTAATGAGGGAAATAGCGCTATTGTAATTACAACGAAAAAAGGAAAGGCTAATCAAATGGGTAAAGTAAGGTTTACATATAATGTTGCTATAACGAAAAACACAGGTTTATTTAATTGTCTACTAATTACTCTATTTGAGAATATGAACCTTGTGCATTTTTTACTTAAGAAAAGATATACTGGCATAAAACTAAATCCTCTTTTGGCCCATCCATTAAACAATCTCCTTTTCAAAACAAACAGTTAATTCCCCGGGTTTGAAGCGAAAGTTTTATTGATCTTTTAATGTAAGGGTCAATGGACTGTATTATGCGTTGGCTGAATCAGGGCGTATAGCTGTTATTTTCAAAATCCTTAAATAAGAGATAATGCAGATGTTCTTAAAAAAAATATTTGTTTTAATGATTAATGGATTGCCTACTATACTTGTTGATATAATGAAACATTGTTTGTTTCCAATTCCGGCAATACTATTCTTTTTCCCGGCAGAACAATTTCCCCTGGTTAATTGGGCGGTTAGGATGTTAGGAGTCATTTTGGGGCTGATTGTTTTTGGCAATTTTTTATATTACTTGATTCGCTCGTTTATACTGCCTTTTTGTTTTCGTTTTAAAAAACCTTTGGTGGGAATTGATGCCCTTGAACTTGTTAAAGTTTGTTTGAAAGCTGCCGGTAAAAATCGCTTTAGGATGTACCCGTTGACTGGCAGTACTTCAAATTTTATCTTTCCGGGAGGCGGTTTCTTGATAACGGGTAGTGATCTTTTTAAATCCATCTCATATAGGAAAGATTCCTGTATGGCGACAATTAAAAAAGATATAAAACGTGTATTGACTTACTATCAACAAAATGGCCGGTCGGTGATGCTAATACGGGATAGTCGTGGAATACTGGTCGGATATACGCTTGTCGTGCCGGTATCAGAGTTTATTAAATCGAGGTGTTTAAATGGAGACATAAGGGTGCATAAGATTCAGGCAAGGGATATTTGTTCTGGTGATGACTATACAGGGATTGTTATTCTTGCCGCTGTTTATAAGCCCGACAAAAGTCGCCCTTATGATCCGGAATTAATCTCAAAAGCGCTTGGCTTTCACATCCAGACATTCCTCGGGCAGAAACCTGCTTTAGACGTTATTTTTCAATGCGCCCGCCAGCATACAACCGATCTTGCAAGCGAGGGATTGAAAAAGTTGGAAAAACAATCGGATAGCAGATTGGATCTGTACTCAATTCGGGTGATCAATACGGATTTGGATCCGGAAGTTGCTGTAACAGCTATGCGTGCTTAAGAATACGTCACAATTGCTATTGTTTCGTCACATTTTCAGACGGTTTCATCACATTTGCCGGCGGCCTTTTTGTTTATGGACTAATCTTGTTGAAAATTAACAAGCATGGCATTGCAGGCTAAGGAATTATCTCCGCATACGACAGTTGCACCAGGGAAATTGTGGTGGAGAAGGCATGAACTGGTATTCGTTACCCTCTTTGCGCTCATCCGCATAGCGCGGTACCTGTGGGATAAGTTTACCCTCACTGACCAGCAAATAGAACCGACCTATAAAATACCTTACCAGCAGCACGGCACTGCTTTCAATTACAACAGCAATGTGCTGTTACCACAGATAAATATTATCCTGATACTTTACCTGGTGTATCTCGGTGTTAATAAGGTTATCATCCCCTTGTTGAAAAAGACTTCTTTACAGGCTGATACCAATAAGATATTATTAAGACTGGTGCTTGCTGCTTTTTTGTATGTGGTATTGAGTTGGTTCCTGGCCCTGGGTTTCAATTCGGCTACTTATTATGCCCATCCCTGGTACTTTAACTATGGTGGGTTCCAATTACTGAGCTTATTAGGTTATAATGATCATCCGCAGCAAAGTTTGTTTACAGGGTTCGTCAGGGCTTTATCGCTTACAGGTATTGTGCTGCTGCTGGGTTGTGTGCGGGAGTTGGTCATGTATTATATAGAGAGGCCGCGTAACAACAGGGCCTACCGGATACTGGTGTTCAACCAACTCACCCTGGCGGCGGTTGTGTACTGGGCTGCGGCGGCTGTTATACTGATCTTCAACATCTTTTCGGGGGATGCTTTCCGGATCATTTATGTAGGCTTTATTCCGTCTACCTTCCTGGTATTTATGGCCAACACCTATTGGTTGTTTCCAGGTAATGAAGGAAAACCTTTATTCAATATCCGGGCGATCATAAAGCTCCTGTTACTTACTTTTCTGTGTACTTTTCCCTGTTTTACATTTGATAGCCTGGAACTGCCCCATAAGACCTTCATTTTTTTTATGCTTTGCTGGGGCATGCAGTTCTTTATTACTACGCCCGTTTCCTGGTTGATCTACCAGCATCGCAAAGACAGGATATTGCAATTGAGGGGTGCAGAAGAAGCACTGGTAAGGTCCCGGGCCAACCTGGAGTTCCTGCGCTCACAGATCAACCCACATTTTTTATTCAATGCCCTCAATACTTTATACGGAACGGCCCTGCGGGAAAAAGCGCCCGATTCGGCAGCTGGCATACAAATGCTGGGCGATATGATGCGGTTTATGTTGCATGAGAACCACCAGGAGTTTATACCGATGAGCAAGGAAGTGGAGTACCTGCAAAACTATATTTCCCTGCAGAAGCTGCGTACGCCTGCTTCTCCCGATATGGTCATTGAAGATCATATCAATGAGGCAAATTGTAACCACCAGATCGCACCCATGATCCTGATCCCCTTCGTGGAAAATGCATTTAAGCATGGCGTGAGCCTCCGGGAAAGATCATGGATAAGCATTAAGCTCACCTGCGATGAAAAGCAGATCCGGTTTGAAGTGCGCAACAGCATCCATCCTTTAATGCAAAATGATCCGGAAAAGGAACATTCCGGTATCGGACTTAAAAATGTACTGGAAAGACTAAACCTGGTGTATCCCGGTAAGCATGCAATAAAAATTCAGACTATCGAACAGGAATACATTGTTCAGTTATCCATTCATCCTTAATTATCGTCTGTCAGCCTGAGCCTGTCGAAGGCGGCTTCGATAAACTCAGTCCCGCAAAGCGGGATAAACGCTGACAAACCTAACCCTGATCTTTTAAAAACAAACTATATGAAGAAACTATTCGCCATGGTATGGGCCATTGGCCTTACCCACTATGCCTGTGCGCAGGACAGTTCTGCTCAAAAGTTAGACGAACTGATGCAGGCCTATGCTAACCAGGGTAAATTCAGCGGGTCGGTGCTGGTGGCCCGGCAGGGAAAAATATTGCTCGACAAAGGCTATGGCTACAGGAATGATAAGGATAGTAGTGCCAATGATCCCCATACGGTCTTTCAAATAGCTTCCGTTACCAAACAATTCACCTCCACTGTTATTTTGAAGCTGATAGAATTAAAGAAGCTGTCATTGACTGATAAGCTCAGCCAATTTTATCCCGGCTATCCGCATGGCGACAGTATTACTATTGAGCATTTACTCACCCATACCTCCGGCCTTTGGGATTATACCCGCGATGAAGAACTGATGCGCACCCAGACCCTGCGGTCGATAGGTCGATCAGAGATGATCAGCGCTTTTAGAGATCAACCGTTGGATTTTGCACCCGGCACGAACTGGGGCTACAGCAATTCAGGATACTTCCTGCTGGGTTGTATTATTGAACAGGTAACAGGGATGCCCTATGAAAAGGCGGTGCGCCAATACATTTTTGAGCCCCTGAAGATGCAGCACAGTGGTTTCGATTTTATCCACTTCAGCACTAAAGATAAGGCGGTGGGGTATAAAGTCGACTCTGCAGGGAAAAGATCTGTGCCGGCGCCTGTTGTTGACTCTACTGTTCCTTTCGCGGCCGGGTCTATCTATTCCACTGTGGAAGATCTGTACCTATGGCACCAGGGCTTACAACAGTATAGGATCGTAGGAAAAGAACTGATGCAAAAGGCTTATAAGCCTGTTAAGAATAATTATGGCTATGGCTGGATCATCGATTCTTTGTACGGTAAACGGATGGTATCGCACAGCGGGGGTATCTTTGGTTTCAGGAGCGACCTGGCCCGGGTGCCGGAAGATGATGTGTGCGTGATCTTGCTGTGCAATATGGAAATACCGGGCCTGGGAAATATTACCCGGCGCATGCTGGCGGCACTGTATGGTAAACCTTATGTCATACCGGTGCAACTGAAGCCTGTGGCGATACGAGAGGATATATTAAAAAGATATACCGGCACCTATAAGATCGAGGCGAATGCTGTGTTGGTAGATGTGGCGCTCGAAAGCGGCAAGCTAATGGCCCGTCCACACAATGGCCCTCCTTCGGAACTACTGCCATTGGACGAAACGCATTTTTTTCTTAGTACTGAACATGAGTTCAGGATATATTTTGAAATGGATGAGAAGGGGCAGGTGCTCCGGATGATGATCAATCCCAACGGATCGCCCAGGCCTGCCAACAAGATCAAATAATAGTAGTATTGCTTATGCTGACAGCGATCGTAATAGATGATGAGCCCATTGCTGTGGAAGTGGTGAAGAACCTGGCGGAGAAGATACCTTTCATCAACCTGGTGCGAGGATTTACCAGTGCTTTTGAGGCGATGGATTATTTGCGGAAGGAAAAAGTAGACTTGCTGTTTCTCGATATTAAAATGCCTGATATCTCCGGCATTGATTTTCTGCAGGCCATTCCCGATCCGCCGATGGTGATCTTTACCACAGCCTATAGTGAACATGCGGTGCAGAGCTTTGAGCTGGATGCCATTGATTACCTGCTGAAACCTTTTTCACAGGCACGGTTTTTAAAAGCCTGTAACAAGGCCAGTCAGCAATGGGAGCTAAGGCGAAATAAGGCGCAGGCGGCGCCTGTTCCATCGGCTGTGTTCATTAAGAGCGGTTATGAGCAAATAAGGGTGGAACTGAATGATATTCTGTATGTGGAAAGCAGCGGCAACTATATGCAGTTTGTACTGGCGCAGCAAAAGATACTGTCGCGCCTTACCATGTCTGAAGTAGAGACATTGTTACCGGCAGCTGATTTTATCCGCATACACCGCTCTTATATCGTTGCCAAAAAACATGTCACCAAGGCTGATAAAAACAATATCTGGATACAGCAAACTGCCTTGCCTGTGGGTCCGGTTTATGCCAGTGAAGTGGAGAAATTAACCGGAAAATGATCTGTTATCTGCATTTGAAGGTCCAGGTGCCGTGTTCGCGGAGCCAGGCAGGTAAAGAGTATCCGCCCGGGCCCTGAATGGCAGTGGTATGCTAACCGGATGCCAGCCAGCTCCCCTGGATATTGCCTAAGCATTCCCTGGAGACTGCACTGGAATACCACTCCTTACAAGGCAATACTTAGGCAATGGTTAGGCAATGGTTAGGCAATGGTTAGGCAATCCCCAGGCCATTACACTGCCACTAACCTACAACTTCTTCCCACTTTGGGACGGCTCTGCCTATCAATTATTAGGGGTAAAATACGGGTTCGTTTTAAAAGCAATTAGAGGCTCTTGTATGACCTGTTGGTGCGAATAAGGACATGTGCGGGCGAATGTGAGATCGGCCGGTAATGGGGTGCTAATGCGTTTTAAAAGAGTGCTTGGTTGGTTTAAAGAAGACTCAGCCTCGTACCTGGCCGAAGGCGGGGACCATTCGCACCAACAGCATACCTGGTTCACTAAAAATCCACTGGTGGTTCACCGGGTATTCACTGGGTACTTACTTAGGGCGTGTATGTTCCTGTAGAGTCCCGGTTCCTTCTCAAAAAAAAATAGTCAGATATTCCATCATCTTGCCCGGATATGCCATTTGCCGGGGCCAGCCGCCCCTGTAATTTTATGCTATCAATTCAGCATTTTCCTGCCTCCGGGCACGTGCCGGACAGTACGAGTTTCATATAGCAAAAAGCAAGCAAGTTGGGGTAACGGTTCTCCGTTGGCCCCGTTTTTTTTAGGTGAAACCGTCAGTTACCATAACTTCACACGCGATAAGGCTTTCATATGATGCACAAGAGTTCAATTATGGTTGCGGGCCTGGTGTCCTTAGTCCTTGGTAGTTCGTGGTTACAACAAAACAATAGGCCTGTAACTTCAGGGTCTTTCGCGCCCTCTTTTCAGGAGAATCTTCCCAATTACACTTCTTCACCAATACCGGCCGATACCATTGGCCGCCTTACAGATAATCTATTTCAACAGCCTCCGGCCAGCGCCAAACCCTGGGTATTCTGGTACTGGATGCAGGCCGGCGTTTCCAAAGCAGGCATCACGGCCGACCTGGAAGCGATGCAGGAAGCCGGCATTGGCGGCGCCTATTTAATGAGTATCAAGGATAGTACTTCGCCGCCGGTCTTCAATCCCCCGGTTCGTCAACTCTCCCCCGAATGGTGGGGTATGGTGCGGTTTGCCATGGAAGAGGCCAAAAGGCTCAACCTGAAACTGGCCATGCACGTGAGCGATGGTTTTGCCCTGGCCGGCGGCCCCTGGATCACCCCGGAATTGTCCATGCAAAAACTGGTATGGAGTAAGGAATACGTGAAAGGGGGAGAGGCGCTTAGTATTTCCCTGCCCCAGCCGGAAACCAATGAAGATTATTACAAAGATGTAGCCGTGCTGGCCTATCCGGCCAATAGCACCCAGGCTTTCAGCGATACGGTATTCATTCCCAAAGTAAGTACCAGCGTACCCGGCGCCAAAGCGCAATTCCTGGCCTTTGACAATGGCGGCAAGGATAGTTTTAAAAGCGATTCCGTTTGCTGGATACAATACAAATACCCGCAGCCTTTCACCTGCCGCTCCATCACCATCCATACAGGCGGCAATAATTACCAGGCACACCGGCTACTGGTACAGGCGAGTAATGACGGGTATGAGTTTACTACCGTTACCCGGCTGGAACCTCCCCGCCATGGCTGGCAGGATACGGATGAGGATGTAACGCATGCTATACCGGCGGTGACAGCCAGTTATTTCCGCTTCGTGTACGACAAGGCGGGATCGGAGCCAGGTGCGGAAGACCTGGATGCCGCCAAATGGAAACCTTCTTTAAAACTGTCCGGCATCTATCTTTCTGATGAACCGGCATTGAACCAATACGAAAGTAAAAACGGATCGGTATGGCGGGTGAGCAAAAAGACGACCCCACAACAAGCGCCCGATTCTGTATGTGTGCCGCTGAAATCCATTGTAAACCTGACGGCTAAAATGGATGCCACCGGTAAACTGAGCTGGCAGGCCCCCGCCGGCAACTGGGTGATCGTGCGGATAGGACATACTTCTACTGGTCATACCAATGCCACCGGTGGCGCGGGCAAAGGATTAGAATGTGATAAATTCAACCCGGCAGCGATACAGCTGCAGTTTGACAAATGGTTTGGCGAAGCCGTGAAAGTGGCAGGGCCTGCACTTGCCAAAGAAGTAATTAAAATATTCCATGTAGATAGCTGGGAATGTGGTAGCCAGAACTGGAGCCCGGTGTTCAGTCAGGAGTTTAAAAAACGAAGGGGCTACGATCTGCAACCTTACCTGTTGGCGATGACAGGCACACCGGTTGAAAGTGCTGCCACCTCAGAAGGTTTTCTGTATGATGTGCGGCAAACGATCGCTTCAATGGTGGCAGATAATTTCTATGGTACACTCTCCAAACTGGCGCATGAGCAGGGAACAGAATTCAGTGCAGAGAGTGTAGCGCCTACCATGATGAGTGACGGCATGCTGCATTATCGTTATGCCGATATTCCCATGGGAGAGTTTTGGCTCAACAGTCCAACACACGATAAGCCCAATGATATGCTCGATGCCGTTTCGGGTGGGCATATTTATGGCAAACCGATCATACAGGCGGAAAGTTTTACAACAGTGCGCATGACCTGGGGCGAACATCCCGGTATGTTAAAAACAGTGGGCGACCGGAATTTTGCTCTTGGGGCCAACAGGCTGGTATTGCATGTATTCACGCACAATCCCTGGATGGACCGTAAGCCGGGGATGACGCTGGATGGCGTGGGACTGTATTTTCAGCGGGATCAGACCTGGTGGAAGCCCGGCAAAGCCTGGATCGAATACTTACAAAGATGCCAGGCATTGCTGCAACTGGGACAGCCGGTAGCCGATGTGGCTGTATTTACGGGAGAAGAATTGCCACGCCGGTCCGTATTGCCCGAGAGATTGCTGAGCACCTTGCCCGGTATTATGGGTAAGGAAAGAATGGACAGTGAAAAGAAGCGGCTGGAGAATGCAGGTACCCCGCTTCGTCAACGGCCTGCGGGTGTAACACACTCGGCCAATATGGCCGACCCGGAAGATTGGGTAGATCCCTTGCGTGGCTATGCCTATGATGCCATCAATCCCGATGCTTTGTTGCGGCTGGCCACTGTAAAGAATAAACGTATTGTATTGCCCGGCGGGGCCAGCTATGGCGTACTGGTATTGCCAGGGGCCAATACCTTGAGTCCTGATAAGCAATACATGAGTGCTGCGGTGGAGCAGAAGATAGCGCAACTGGTAAAAGACGGCGCCACGGTGGTGATGGCGGAAGCGCCTGCACAATCGCCATCATTGCAGGATGTGTTGGAAAAGAAAACGTTGAAAGGTGTTGGCAGTTCAGGCGGTAAGAAAGCTGCGGCTGCAAAAGGCAAGCTGCTGACAGGCGCTTATACGGCGGAGTCGTTCGCTGGTATTGGCATCGAGCGGGATGTGGAGGTAACGGATGCCGATGGTAAGCGGGCTGAGGGAATTGCCTGGACGCATAGAAAAGGAAAAGATTTTGATATTTATTTTATTTCGAACCAACTGGATACTGGCAGACTGCTCAATGTATCGGTAAGGCTTACGGGTAAGGAACCGGAAATATGGGGACCTAATGGCGGGGGAATTAGGACCAAGGTGGAATGGCAGCGTAGCCGGGGCCGTACAATAGTACCTATGTACTTGTATAAAAATGAATCGCTGTTCCTGGTATTCAGGAGAAGGGTAGAAAGCAGCTTCCTTAGAAGAAGCGAACAACCCTATCAAAAAGATACGCTGCAGGGAGATTGGCTGGTAACATTTGATAAGACCAGAGGCGGTCCCGAACAGCCTATAGTATTTCATGAGCTGAAAAGCTGGACAGATCAGGCTGATACCAGCCTGCGTTATTATTCCGGTACAGCGGTATACACAAGGCGGTTTGACTGGCCTGATGCCCTTACTGGTAAACCTGTGTGGATGTTGATGGATAGCGTCAATAACCTCGCACGGGTAATATTGAATGGGGTTGATTGTGGCACGGCGTGGACCCCTCCTTACCGGATCAATATTGCCAAAGGATTGAAGCAGGGAATTAATGAATTGGAAATTGAAGTAACCAATACCTGGGCCAACCGGTTGATCGGTGATGAGCGGTTGGCGGCTGATAAAAGGATTACCTGGACCACGGCGCCATTTCGCTTGCAAGGCAAACCTTTATTGCCGGCGGGATTGATGGGGCAGGTGGTATTAATGAGATAATTTGATAATCCCGCAAAGCGGCGCAAGATTATGAAAATTGCTTTCCTTGCATTTGTTCCACTCGCTTTACTGTTGAATTGTTTTGCTCATGCGCAGCAAACAATTTCCCCTGCTTATAACCCGGTGTGGACCACCCAGAGTAAAAATGCTGGCGAGTCGATGCCCTGTGGTGGCGGTGATATTGGATTGAATGTATGGGTGGAGGATGGCGACCTCTTAATGTATGCAGCACGCAGCGGCAGCTTTGATGAGAATAACGGATTGTTGAAAGCAGGACGGCTGCGGATAAAGTTATTCCCCAATTTTTTGCCAAGGGCCGATCTTAAGCAGGAGTTACACTTGCAGGAAGGGTACATGACATTATCTGGTAGTATGCCCAATCTATCAGGAGTTGTGCGTATCTGGGTAGATGTGTTTAGTCCGGTAGTACACATAGAGGTGACCAGTAATAAAAAAGTAAGTGTACTGGCTGCTTATGAAACCTGGCGTGATGAAGATCATGCGCTCAGGAAGCGGGAAAGTTTTGGCACTTCCTGGAAATGGGCGGCGCCTGCAGGAACCATTACCCGTAGAGACAGCATCCGGTTTCGTGGTAACGAAGTATTGTTCTACCACCACAATCAATCGCCCACCATCTTTGATGCTACCGTGGCGCAGCAGGGCCTGGACAGTGTAAAGCATTTGTTGTATGATCCCTTGAAAGACCTGGCCTTTGGTGGCAGTTTCTCCGGAATGCATTTTGTTCCGGCGGGCACAATGCCTGCTATCTATAGCGGAAACCCCTATAAAGGTTTTTATCTGAAGAGTAAGTCGCCTGCAAAAATGCATGAACTCACTTTACAACTGCATACAGCACAGGTGGGCTCTATACAGGTGTGGCAGCAATCGCTGGATTCACTGAAAGCAGCTACGACGGCGCGTGCATCAACAGCATTTGCAACTACACAAGCCTGGTGGAAACAATTCTGGCAAAGGAGTTTTGTATACCTTGATAAAGACAAAGGGAATGGGCCAGCCTGGGAGATGGGACGTAATTACCAGCTCTTCCGTTATATGCTGGCCTGTAATGCAAAGGGTATATGGCCTACCAAATACAATGGTGGCCTGCTGACGGTTGATCCGGTATTTACAGATACAGCGCAACGGTTCACACCAGATTACCGCAACTGGGGTGGGGGATTACATACGATGCAAAACCAGCGACTGGTCTATTTCCCGATGATCAAAAACGGCGATTGGGATATGCTGCAGTCGCAGTTGGATTTCTACATACGTATCCTGCACAATGCGGAGATGCGTAGCAAGGTATATTGGGATCATGCAGGAGCCTGCTTTACCGAGCAGATGGAAAACTATGGTTTGCCCGATTATGCAGAGTATGGCACGAAGCGCCCGGCACACTTTGATAAAGGGGTAGAGTACAATGCCTGGCTCGAATACGAATGGGATACGGTGCTGGAGTTTTGCCTGATGATGCTGGAAGAACAACGTTATACCGGGAAAGACATCAGCCGGTATATACCGTTTATAGAAAGCTGTCTGCGTTTCTTCGATGAACATTATCAATGGCTGGCAAAGCAGCGTGGCGCAAAAGCATTGGATGGAAACGGGAAACTGATCCTGTATCCCGGTTCTGCAGCGGAGACTTTCAAGATGGCTTATAATGCCAGCTCCACCATAGCAGCACTCACTGTGGTCACCAACAGGTTGTTGCAGTTGCCTGTAAATTATGGAACTGCTGACCAGCGTGCTTACTGGCAGGCTTTATCAAACCGTATTCCGCCCATCAGCTATACACAATTCAATGGTCATACCACCATTGCGCCGGCACAATCCTGGGAGCGGGTGAACAATACGGAGTCGCCACAACTGTACCCGGTATATCCCTGGGGTATTTTTGGCGTGGGTAAACCGGGTTTGGATACGGCGCTCAACACCTGGCGCTATGATACCTTTGCCCTGAAGTTCAGAAGCCATGTCGGATGGAAGCAGGATAATATATTTGCTGCACGCCTGGGATTGAAAGAAGAAGCCTGGCAACTGGCTACGCTCAAGCTGCAAAACTCCGGCAGGCGCTTCCCGGCATTCTGGGGACCGGGCTACGATTGGGTACCGGACCACAACTGGGGTGGCAGTGGCATGATCGGCCTGCAGGAAATGTTGCTACAGACAGATGGCCGGAAAATATTTCTGTTCCCCGCCTGGCCCAAAGACAATGATGTTCATTTCAAGCTGCACGCCCCTTATAATACGACAGTAGAAGCCGAATTGAAGGACGGAAAATTGTTAAACTTAGTGGTGTTACCGGAAAGTCGCAGGGCGGATGTGGTGAATATGTTAAATTAGCATCACCATCAACGACGATAACTTGTCTCATTATGAATGTTGCAAACAAAATAGGCTCGCACAAGAATATATGGCATGGGCTGGGGAGGCAGCGGATCGAGATACCGAAAACGGTGATCAAATCGAAGGTGCAAAACAATCCCCTCTTGTCGAAGTTGTATGTATGCAGCCTCGGTTATTACCCCAAAGCAGAAAAGCATTATACGTACCGCAAGAAAGGCCTGCCGGAGAATTTCCTGTTCTATTGTGTGGATGGCAAGGGCTGGTATCAGTTGGAAGACAAGAAATACGAAGTAAGCGCCAATGAGTTTTTCATTCTACCCCAACATATTGAACATGCTTACGGCAGCAGTGACAATGATCCCTGGACAATTTACTGGATCCATTTTGGCGGAGAAAGCCTGCCTGAGTTCAACAATATGCAGATCGTGCAGAAGCACTTTAAGCCAAGCTATGTAAAGACCAGCGAAGAAGTAACAGGCTTGTTCAGTAAGATCTATAAATCACTGGAACTGGGTTATAGTCTCGACAACCTGGTATTTACCAATATGTGCCTGTCGCATTTCATTTCCCTGTTTATCTATAATCCCCGTCATTATCCGCAGCATACGCAGGATAAGCTCGACAGTATTGACAGTGCTATCCTTTATATGCACCAGCACATCAGTGAAAATATTACACTCACCGACTTGTGCAAACATTATAATTATTCCGCATCCCGCTTCTCCAGCTTGTTTAAACAGAAAACGGGTTATGCACCCATCGACTATTTTATCCAGCTGAAAATGCAGAAGGCCACGCAGCAATTGGATTTTACGGATAAGAGTGTCAAGTCTATTGCTATGAGTATGGGATTTGACGATCCGTATTATTTCTCCAAAAGGTTTCGTAAGATCATTGGCATGAGCCCCAAAAAGTACCGGATGACAAAGAAGGATTAGCGGCACTTAAAGACAACACAGTGTATGTGTGCCATATACTGTGTTGCTGGCAGGTTTTGCTTCATTTGAAATCCTCATGCATTGTATCCGCCATCCATGGTAAGTGCAGCGCCGGTCATGAATGCGCTTTCATTGCTGGCCAGGTAGGCTACCAGGCCTGCGATCTGTGCAGGGGTACCATACTGTTGAATGGCCATACGGCTGCGTGCCTCAGCGGCATGATCAGAAGTAGCGGGGTTCATATCTGTATCGATGGGGCCTGGCTGTACCAGGTTGGCGGTAATACCCTTTGCGCCAAGGTCACGGGCCATGCCTTTGTTGAGGCCAATAAGGGCCGACTTGCTCATGGCATACAAAGCACCATGTGAACCGGTGACGCGATCGGCCATATTGCTGCCAATGGTGATAATGCGGCTGCCTGCCTGCATATGGCGGGCAGCGGCCTGTGAAGCGAGGAATACAGCACGCACGTTGACAGCCATGATGTCGTCATACTCCTTCAGTGTATAATGCTCTATTGTATTCACCACATACATGCCTGCGTTGTTGACGAGGATATCAATGCTGCCAAAAGTCTTGACGGTTTGTTCTACGGCCCGGCTCACTGCATCGGGCGCCAGGTTATCGGCCACTATGGACAATGCTTTTCCACCTGCTGCTTCTACTTCAGCTACTACGGCTGCTGCCGCAGTGGATGAGTGTGCATAGGTAAAGGCTACCGTAGCGCCTTCAGCAGCCAAACGTTTAACGATACCTGCTCCAATGCCTCTGCTGCCACCAGTTACCAGGGCCACTTTGTTTTCAAGACGTTTCATATTGAGTGTGTATTTATTGTTTGCAAAACTAACAGCATAGCTTTACATTTGCCGGTACCGATAAAATTGTTAAGTACTAACAAAAAAGTAAGTAATGCGGAAAGAATCTTCTACCAATGCTATCAACAGGAATATGATCCGGGAACATTGTGGTATGGCTTTTACCCTTTCACTGATTGGCGGCCGGTGGAAACCGGGCATCTTGTATCAACTGGTGCGTGGTAAGATGCGCTACAGCGAATTGCGCAAGCAAATGCCTGAAGTATCAGAGCGTATGCTGGTATTGCAGTTGCGGGAATTGGAAACAGACGGACTTGTGCGCCGGCTGGTGTATGCAGAAGTGCCGCCACGGGTAGAGTATGAATTAACGGAAGCAGGTATTTCTTTGAAACCGGTGTTGAAGAGCATGTCCGACTGGGGTCTGGGCTTCCAGGAAAAGCGGGATGCAAAAGTGAGTAGTGTGTAGTGAATGAATACGCAATATTTAATCATTCTTTACTGTTGGGCAGGATATTCCCAACGTTCCATAACTTTCGATCATGCTGATAATAGAGATCCTTGGCTGGATCGGCTCCTTGCTGGTACTCGTAGCTTATGCTTTAAATATGAATAAAAAGCTGCCGGCCGATTCTGCCACTTATTACCTGTTGAATATACTGGGAAGTGCTTTCCTGATCATCAATACTGCGTATCACCATGCTTTCCCCTCCATGGCGGTGAATATTATCTGGGTATTTATCCCGGTGGTAACGATCATCCGGCAAAAAACAGCCCGGAAGAAAAAGGGAAACATAGCTTAAGGTCAATTATCGCCCCTCCTGGTCTGCACACTTACTGCCCAAAACTGCACACTTATCGTCTAAAACTGCACACTTATGAAACGGTAGTGGGCTCATGGATTTTTGATTGGAAACTTATTTAACTTGTATCCCTGTAATATTCCCGATCACAAACCATAAACCTATTGCTCATGAAGATGCTCCACCATACGCTGCTCATGCGTAGCCCCTGTATAGGCTACCCTCTCCTGGTTTCCCTTTATTTATTTTAAATAACAGGCTCTTATTGAATAGTCATGCAGATAATTATTTGCCTGAAAGTGACTGTTATTGGCTATGGGTGACACGCTTGATTGTTTGACCTACTCAAATCCTAAACTATTATATGAGATCAATTCGCAGCATTATTCCAATGGTGGTAATGACCGCCTGTACTTATTCTGGTTTTGCCCAGCAGGTTTACGATGCCGACAACGGCATTACAGCCAGCGGTTCAAGCACTACCCGTAAAGTATCCCTGGGAGGAACGCTCACGGGCACTACTGGTATTAACCTTAGTAATTATAACCTGAATTTTACGGGCACTGGTAGTTTAGGTATCCGTACGGCAAGCCCCGCTGCTCCCTTACATGTGTATAAGAGTGCATCGGCTAACTACAATCCGGTGATGATCCTGGAGGATGGGCTGTTAGATGGCTATGTGATGTTCCAGATGAAGGGCACCAATAGAAAATATCACCTGGGGGTGGGTAATCAGAATGAATCAGCTTTTGGCCTGGCCAATAAATTTTTTATCTGGGATCAGGATGCCGTGGCAGCCAGAATGGTGGTGGATATCAATGGAAATGTTGGTATCGGCACCAATGCGCCTGCTGCCCGTCTTTCGTTGGCAGGCCCTTCTGCAGGTACCAGCGGATTGCTGTTTACACAATTGAATAATACTTCCACGGCTGTTACAGGCAATGGAAAGGTGCTGGGGCTGGATGCTTCGGGCAATGTGATCCTGGTAAATGATATAGGAGGCGCCGGTACGACCTGGCCTTTATCAGGCGCCGCAGGTACAAATCCTGCTACGAACTTCCTGGGGACTACGGATAACCAGGACCTGGTATTCCGGACGAATAACCAGGAAAGGGTAAGGATGAAGGGCAATGGCAACCTGCTGGTGGGTACTACTACCGACAATGGGTTTAAAATGAATGTTCTGGGCACTATTAACAGTACCGGGCTAAGACTGGAGGCGGGTAATGATCTTTATTGGCAGGATCCGAATACACATATTCGTCGTGGTGCAACGGATAACACATTGGAATTGCAGGAATATACTGGTTTGTTCCGGTTTACTGGTTTGCAAAACCTGAATATCGAACTGAAGCATCCTAGCTATGGAAGCGCTTATTTTGGCTTTCCTGCTGATAAGAACTTTGTATTGACACATCACAGTACAGCCATCCTGGCCTCGAATGATGTATACGGCAGTACGGCCATTAAGCTGGGAGCACCTTTGCCTCAATATGCAGATGACAAGGGGGTAGCTTTGTATTTATTCGGAGGTCTCGGCGGTAATGCCTCTTCCGGTTTTGATGGTGGTAATGTGTATATCGATGGTGGGGTTAGGGGTTCTGCTTCTAAAAACCACGGTAATATCCTCATCGGCACGCAGCAGGGCAATGTGGGTATCGGCACGGCCACACCAGGCAATCGTCTTTCCATTGCCGGCGCCACAGCGGGTACCAGCGGATTGCAGTTCACACAATTGAACAGCGCTTCTACCGCTGTTACAGGCAACGGCAAGGTGTTGGGGCTTGATGCTACGGGTAATGTGATCCTCGTCAATGATGCCGGCGGCGGCGCAGGTGGCTGGGGATTGACAGGTAATGCCGCCAGCGTGCCCGGCACCAATTTTATTGGTACTACGGATAACCAGGACCTGGTGTTAAAAACCAACAATGCAGAGCGCATGCGCATCGCTACTAACGGACTAACAACCGTAGGTCCATTCGTTTTTGATCCCGCATTGTCTAGGCCAAATGACCGGATAAGAATAGGTAAGCATATCAACACCACCGACGGGCAGAATAACCTGATCAGTACTTCCAGTGATGGCGGCCTTACCTATCATTCAATAATGGTTGAGCGCGACGGTGATATAGGCATTGGAGGTCCCGGAGGAGCGTCTTTTAATGTAGGAAATCCTACTTTGCGCATCAATGCCGCGGGTGTACTTGGCATTGCTTCTCAATACTGGATGTATGGTCAGATAGGCGGGCCCATTAATAGCTCGGCCCTGATGTTTTCTGTATCCAACACCAACGAGTGGATCAATACGGCGAGTTATCCCAACGGGGCCAATACTTATACCATCGCTACTATTCTACAAGCTCCCACCGGCAGCAACAAAAGAGCGCCTTTGCAACTGGGCGGACGGGAGCTACGCCTGATGACGGGTTCGCTCAATAATGCTGAAGTTGCCCGAATGACTGAAACAGGTAACATGCTCATTGGTACCACTACTGAGAATGGCAGCAAATTGCAGGTAAACGGAACCGTATGGGCCAGCGCACTTCAGCTCCCTACGGGTGCCAGTGCTGGTAAAGTGCTTACCAGCGATGCCAGTGGCAATGCTACCTGGCAAACGGCCACGGGTGGTGGATCAGCCGGTTGGGGGTTGACAGGAAATGCCAGTCCCGGGGCCAGTAGTTTTATCGGTACCACCGATGCCAATCCTGTAGTGTTCAAGGCCAATAACATCGAAAGTTTCCGTATTGCCGCCAATGGAAATATTGGCATAGGCATCGGTACGGCGGCAATCAATAATACTGATTACAAATTATATGTCCTGGGTAATATACGTACCCGTAAAGTAAGGGTAGATGCAGATACCTGGGCAGATTATGTATTTGAGAAAGATTATAACCTGCTGCCCCTTTCCGAAGTGGAAAAATACATAGCGCAGCATCGTCACCTGCCGGAAGTGCCCTCCGCTGCCGAAGTAGCCCAAGCGGGTGTTGACCTTGGCGACAACCAGGTGTTACTGCTGAAGAAGATCGAGGAACTGACCTTGTATGCCATTGAGCAAAATAAAATGCTAAAGCAACAGCAGGAAATGATGAAGCAGCAGCAAGAGATGATGAAACAACAGCAGGAGCGGATTGAAGCGCTGGAGAAAAAAGCAACTGAAAAGGACAAAAAATAACTGACCAGCAGTCAGTAACATCGTTCGATTCCCGGCGCAAAGCGCCGGGAATCTCTGGGTAGTCTTTCGATACAGGTGAAGGTTAAGTTCGTATATGCATCAATCTTAATATACACACTTACAATCCAAATCTGCACACTTATCATTCAAAACTGCACACTTGTTAAATGGAGCCTTCCTGTCGACTATTTTGTTAAAATCTTATTTATATTTGAATACCATCATAACCTAAACCAACGCTCATGTCCACCCTTCTGCTTAATCCACGAATGTGCGGTTCTTCTATTAAAGAACGGATCCCCTTAGTATCGCTTAATAATTCCTAATTAACGCGTTCTTATTGAATGGTTATGCAAATGTTTTTTGCATAACGTCAGCTCTTATTGCCATAGGTTAGCTCATTAACCTGTTGGTGGCGAAATCTTTTAACTTAATCAAATGCGGTTAATCAAGATAGCGGGTATATGCTTGTCGGGAATTCTTTCCGTAGCTCTTGTCAATGCACAAGAGAAGCCACCGGGGAATCCCTTACGAACGGCAGATTCTGTTCGGGCAAACCTGGAGAAGCAATTAAAAGAAAAGGTTGCGGGAATGGGAAAAGATCTGTTGCCTGTTGATTCCGGGATGTTGAAGCAGGCCCTGCGGGAAAACAAGCAGGAGTTGGGCAATTTATTGCGTGAAGGGCAAATGCCTGTGCAAACGGCTTTGTCCAAAATAAAGCTATTTACGGAGGGTAAAGCTGTTAGATTCACAGGGCTTGAGGTTGATGCAATGTACAATTACCTCAATGACACCAGCGGCGTTGCCCTGGGCACTTTTCAGGACATGCGGGGTATTTATAATTATAATATCAATACAGGTGTAGCGCTGTTCGAAATGCCTTTTAATTTTTCTTTCCGTGGTCAGAATGGTATCTATGCCTTTCAGCGCGACCCCTTTGACAAGCTGTTAAAATTCAATTTCGATCATAAACAATATGTTGACAAGATAAAAAATAAGCTGGCGGAAAAACTGAGCCCGGATATGGTATTGGCTGCGCTCAACAATAAAATAACTACGATCAGAAATAGCTATGAGACCAGGCTGAAAAGAGAGATCGAATCGATGAAAGCTGATTTTTCCCGGGAATATAAGACGGCTGTACAACTTCCTGAAGGTGTTACTGACCTTTCGAAAAATGATCTATCCGCTTTAAAAACAAAATTGCTGCCCGCAGGACTAACGGACCAGTATGAATCCAGTGCCGGGAAGATCCAGGAGGTATTGAAGAAAAGAGATATTACGGCAGCAGACACGGCATTGCTGAAGGATGTGGCCACTGTGAAGCAGCGTGAATTGATGGAAAAAATATACCAGAAGGTACTATCTGCTAAAGAAGGCTTCGAGAACAATAAAGTAGTGAAGCAATTGAAGAGCCATCTTCCTTTTACCCCTGAAAATTATAAATCATTTCTGTCGAACCCGGGCAACCTGGGTAAGTTGTTGGATGACCATGCTAACCTGAATTTTGTTCAACGTTTATTTGTGGATGTCACTCATTTTGATATAGGCCAAAATGCTGTGCAGGGAAATGATTTTGGGTTACAAAACCTGGTCAATACGGGCATCAATACCACATTTAAAAATAAAAAATCGTCCGTAGGGTTTATTTATGGAAAGAATAACAATGTCAATAATTGGCTGCAGGCTGGCTTAACGAGCTCTGTGAGCAATGAATATTCCTCGGTAACGGGGTTCACTTTTGGATCGGGAACGGGTAGTGCTATTGAAAAATCCATCTCCTTTAATTTTTTCAATTTTAGTGGTAGTCCCAGTGCCGATAACAGGGAGAATATGCTGCGGTCTTCCTACCTGGGTATTCCACCAAGGAAAGATGCCACCATTACCGTGCATACTGCTTTTACGATGGGCGCCAAACATAAAATAGGCATTGATGTTTCCAAATCATTCGGTTCATTCAATGACCAGCTTTCACAAGACAGCGTGTTGCAAAAAGTAAATGCGCACAACGAAGTCTTCTCTGGCGGCGGAACTTCCAACTTCGCAGCCGTGGTTGATTATACCGGAGAGCTGCTGGATACGGATGTGAAGTTGTTTGTGAAAAAGGTGGGCGTGGGGTATAATAATCCGGGCAATTCGCTCCTGCGCAGGGGAGAAACCCAGGTAGGTGCCGGATTTGGCAGAAAGTGGCTGAACAATAAGTTGACCACCCGGTATAATGTAGACTATCGGAAACAAAATTTTGATCCTTTAAAGCGGTATAGCCACTCAACACTTAATAATAAAATACAGCTGGGCTACAAGATACGCCGCAATAACCGGGTAGGTGTTACGTATCAACGAAGTGATTTTTCTTCCCGTCTGTTTGCTGCCACTGCTACCAAAGGAGGTAATGCACGTCTGCAGCTGGATGGCGCTTATGATATGAAGGTGGCGGGAAAGAAACTGATGAACAATGTAGTACTGAGCCACCAGCAACTGAATGTGCCCATGCTGGCAGGCGAATATTATAAAGGCAGCTCGGTAATGTTCATGTACAGCTCTACGGCCATGATCAAAAAATCGCCTTTATCACTCCAGATGATCATCAACAAGTCGGATAATACAGATTACCTGTTCAATACTTCCATGTTTACCCTGGAATCCAACTATTCCTATGCGATCTCTGAACGTATCAGGCTGGGCAGTGGTTTGGGGTATTACACCAATGCCGGTTGGAACAGACAGGTAGGAGGGCGTCAACAACTGAGTGCGGTATTGATGGAAAAGCTGAGTCTTGATGTGGAAGTTTCTTACCGCAAAGCAGTGCATATAGAAAAAAGAGAATTGGCCAATCAATTATTTGTGACTGCCGGGGCGCATTTTAATTTTTAAACCGAAAGTGTATGAAGCGGATAATATTTGTATTGTTGATCGTACTGGCTGGTAAGTGCTCGTTGGCGCAGTTCAATTTCTACTTCCTGCCGGAAGTATCGGGCAGGTCGGTTGATGGACTGGGTATGTTCCAGATCCAGAATCTGACCGGGCGGACTTTGCAGGGTCAGGTAGTGATCGTAGTGAAGGAAAATACCCGAAAGCAGCATGTTGTGACTATTACTACCCCTGTGACCAACCTGGGTACCGGTACTTATAACTTCCCCAAAAATGTTTTTGCAGGCAGTGTATTTAAATTTTCCAATGGCCCTTTCAGCAGTATCGTAAACCAAACAAAGAGCTTTCCTCCGGGGGAGTATACTTTTTGTTACCAGTTTGTAAATGCCAATAAGCTGTCGGGCGATGAATACGAGAACTGCTTTGATGCAGAGATATTGCCATTGGTGCCAATAACCTTGTTAAATCCGGCCGATAGGGATAAAATTTGTCAAACCCGCCCGGTGCTCAGTTGGCAACCACCTATTCCTTTCCATCCTTCCATGCGCTTCCGGTTATTACTGACGGAGAAAAGGCAGGGTGAGTCGGTCGAGAACCTGCTGATCAATGCTCCGCTTGTGTTATTGGACAATATCACGTCTACCACCATCAATTATCCCGCCAGCAGGCCGGAATTAAAAGAAGGGAAAACTTATTGCTGGCAGGTACTGGCTTACCAGCAAAACATCGTCATGTCCAAATCTGAAATATGGGAGTTTACCATAGAATGCAAGGAGCCTTCAAAGCAATTGCCGAATGACAGTTACCGGGAGCTGAAATCGCTGGTAAATGGCAACTATTATATCGCCAACAGGGCCATCAGTTTTTCTTTCAATAACAATTATGCACCCCGAAAACTGAGTTATACAGTGATCGATATGTCGGAGCGGGAACATAAGATCAGCAACCTGCCGGAAATAACGCTGGCGCCTGGCCTGAATAAGATTGATATTGACCTTACTGATTCCGAACTGATGCCTGGCAGGCAGTATTTACTGAAGGTTTATCCTTTTAATGAACCTGCTATTGAGGTACGATTTATATACCAGGATAAAGAAATAACGCAATAGATCTGAATAATATGAACTATAAGCAATTGATAGTACTAACCTGTAGCGCTGGTGTATTGGGTATGGCGGCCTGTCATACTGCCGGTGCTGAAAAAAAGATACAAACATTGCACCTGGCAGTAGTAACCCAGCCCGGCGCTATGTTGTATGTAGATAAAGTGGACAATAAACGGGTAATGAAGGAAGAAAAAAGCATAGACAACAAACACTTTGTTTCTTATAAAGTAGGCTTTTACGATAGTACCCTGGTAACTGATAAAAAAAAGCAGGAAGAGGTGGGTCTCTATTATCAGTATAAAATGTCTTATGACTGGAAAGCGATTGTGAATGGCGATTCCTTATCACCTGTATTTTTTCAACCTGTGACCACCTTGAATAATCAGGTGAAGGAAGGGATACTTGTTTTTGAACTGCCGGCGGATAAACAGCCGGATACCCTGGTGTACAATGATGCATCTGGTACCTGGAACACCCGGATTATTGAATTAAAAGCAACTAAATAACTGCTCAGGATGCGTACAAGAAGTAGGAAATTGACGGCACTTTTTTTTCTGGTTATTCTTTCTGCAGAAACGCTGGTACCGGGAGCAGCTTATGCTTTGACTTCCGGACCGTCGCAGCCAGAAATGAAAAAATTTGAACCGGCCGGAACAGGTGATCTGGTAGACCTGTTTACAGGCGATCTTAAATACAATATTCCATTGGGTGATATAGATGGTTATCCGCTCAACCTTGCCTATCAATCGGGAACGGGCATGGAAGATGAGGCCAGTTGGGTGGGCGCCGGATGGAGCCTCAACCCTGGAGCGCTGACAAGGAATATGCGGGGACTGCCTGACGATTTTAATGGGGTAGATAAGATAACGAAAGAATATGATCGTAAGCCGTTTAAGAAAGTAGGCGGATCTGTTGTGCTGAAACCTGCGGTCTTTGGCTGGGAGGCTGGCAAAGCCAGTATTAAGGTGGGTGTCTACAGGGATAACTACTATGGTATGGGTTATGAATTAGGACTCAGCCTGGGGCATAGTATGGCTAAGAATACCAAAACCCCGCTTACGGCAAGCCTTGGTATTACTACCGATTCCCGCAACGGGGTTTCTGTTTCTCCATCGTTAAGTTTGGCATGGGCACGAGATGACGAGGAGGATAAACCAAGGATGAGCTTGTCAGGTTCACTTAATTATAATACGCGGGCCGGATTGAAACAGGTAGCCTTGGGAGGTACGTTTTCTGTTATGACAAATAATAATAGCACTTATGAAGTAGAGCTCTCTGCAGTAAAATATTTCGGACAATCGTATACGCCGTCCATTGGCCAGAATACCATCAATAAGGGATCTACCTATAGTTTTGACGTGGGACCTACTGCGTTTGGAGGCTATCTCGGAGTTGGAGGGTCAGGATATGTTTACACTGAAAAAATACTAAACCGGGTCACCTCAGCCCCTGCCTATGGGTATTTAAACTATCTGAAAGGCCGGAAGAATAAAGACGCCTTGCTGGATTTTAACCGGGAGAAGGATGGTGTTTTTATTCCCAGCGCCCCTACAATAGGCATTCCTGTTGCTACGCAGGACTTTTTTATGGCTACCAATCAAATGGGGTCAGAGCAATTCAGGCCCTTTTTCAGCGGCAATTATATCGTTTTTGATAGGGCCCATTCCAACAAAACAGTGAACGTACAAGGTGGGGTGAGCATAGGAACAGGCGATGGACTACTGGGAGGGGGGCGGATCGACTATACCTCCGGTGGTTCCAATACAAATAAATGGACCAGCAATAATGACTACCAAGGTGAAAGGGAGGAAGACTTTGACCGGGAAGCTAAGCCCAGCGACGAATTTGTATATTTCAAGAAAAGCGGCGAGAATACCCAGGTAGAAGTTGAATACCTGAAACGCATCCGGGATGAAGAAACCCAACAGGTGGCTATTAATGATGGAGGCAATTTTTTTTCCAAAGCAAAAGCGTTTAATGAGTTTAAAACAAGGGAAGGAAGAAAGCCTATAGTAAGCCCGGTAATGAAAGAGGAACGTGAAAAGAGGTCCACTGTGCTCAGTTATCTCACTGCCCGGGATGCCAGTAAATACGGACTTGACAAAACCATTAACGGTGAGGCGCGTGTTACAGGGGATCGGTTGGCGCACCATATATCTGAAATGACGGTCACCGATGGGCAGGGCGCCCGGATGGTATATGGTATCCCCGTGTATAATTTAACGCAACAGGAGGTTACTTTTTCAGCGGCCAGGCCAAACCTGGGCGCACCTTATGATCAGGCACGCAGAAATGGCATCATTACTTACGAGTTATCGAACAATAAGCTGAATTATATGAACGGGCGTGATCAAATGTATTCCAAGGAAACTACGCCGGCTTATGCTACTTCTTTCCTGTTGACCGGTATCTTATCACCTGATTATGTGGATGTGAAAGGAGATGGGATTACTGATGATGACCTGGGTACAGCCATCAAGTTAAATTATACCAAGCATACCAACAATTACCAATGGAGAGCTCCTTATGGCTATAAAAGTGCGAACTACAATGAGGGCTTTGCCAGTGATCCGAAAGATGATAAAGGTAGTTATGTGTATGGCAAAAAAGAGATATGGTACCTCGACAAAATAGCGGGCAAGACCATGATAGCAGTATTTGAAACTTCCGCCAGGCAGGATGGGTTGGGGGTGATTGATGAACATGGGGCTAAAAACTCCAATCTGCTATTGCAGAAATTGGACCGGATAAAGATCTATTCCAGGTCTGATTACGCAAAAGGCTCATCGGCTGTACCCGTTAAGACCATTCATTTTGAATATGATTATTCCTTATTCCCTGAAATGCCTAATAATTTCGGCGCTGCAGTGGAAATAACAGATCCGCAAAATCCCAACGGACCTACGATTAACCTCAATGCTGCAAAGGGCAAGCTCACGCTGAAGAAGGTGTATTTTACTTTTGGCAGCAATGAAAGGGGCAAGTCCAATCCTTATGAATTTGAATATGATATGCGGTTGATCAACAGCATACCAGGTTTGCCCGTGCCCACTGATCTCAACGATCCCAATGATGCCAAAGAATACGCAGATCAATATACCGGTCGGCAGCAGGATCGCTGGGGTACTTACAAGCACAGCCGCTATAACCGGCTGGTGGGGCAGACAATGAAAATGAACAACTCGGAGTTTCCTTATACCCTTCAGGACAATGCTAATACACAATTAGATGAACGTACCCTGGAGGATCGATTTGCTTCCAAATGGCAGTTAAACAAGATCACTACACCAACAGGCAGCGTGATCAGTGCTGAATATGAGTCGGATGATTATGCATATGTACAGAATCGGAAGGCCATGCAAATGTGTTTCATTCAAAGTGTGGGCAGTGGCCCGCAATCGAGTGGGAATTTAATAACTTCTGAAGGCTTTAAGATCGAATTGCCGGTTGCAGTTCCTCCAGGAACCTACGCAGAACAGGTGGCTGCTTTCAGTCAAATGTACCTGGAGGGGGCAGACGGCAGCCGGATGAAACATATTTATTACAAGGTATTTACCGATCTGACCAATAAAGGCCATTATGAGTATGTTCAGGGGTATGCTGAATTTGACCTGGACGGTTGCAATTTTTATGATGGTGGCAAAACGGTTTATCTTAAAATCAAAAAGGTTAGTGATAAAAATGCCGTGTCGAAAGCTGCCTGGCAAATGATGAAGGCTGATCTGCCGCAATACGCCTATGATAATTATGATAACTCGGATGCTACTACTATCCTGGATAATTATATCGCTACTATTAAATCTATGGTGACCGCGTGGGTCAACCTCCGGGAACTCTTCCTTTCCTTCGACCAGATCGCTTCCGCCAAAAACTTCGCCAACAGTATCGAGCCGGCTAAAAGTATGGTACGTCTATATAGCCCCTCCGGTAAAAAAATGGGCGGTGGGTGCCGTGTAAAGCAGTTGATGATCATGGATAATTGGCAAGTGATGACCGATGGCGTCAGCAAGAATGCATCCTATGGCCAGGTTTATAGTTATTTGACCAGAGATGCTGCAGACAAGGAAATATCCAGCGGTGTGGCTGCGTATGAGCCTTCCATTGGTAATGAGGAAAACCCATTTCATGAGCCTGATAGCTATACTGAAAAAGTGCATTGGGGTCTGGACAAGTACCACCATATTGAGAAGCCTTATTGTGAAAGCTATTTTCCCGCGCCTTCTGTGGGCTATAGCAAGGTAACTGTGACCGGTGTGGGCGATGATTATGCCCAGGGAGGAGCTTTGGAGAAGCATACAGGATACATAGAAAATGAATATTATACAGCCCGCGATTTTCCAACCAGGGTGGATAATATGACATTGGAGCAGAATGATTATGAGAGCAGCCTGATCCTAAAGCTCTTCAGTTGCACTTATGTAAAACGGGTGGTGACTTCCCAGGGATTCAAGGTAGAGCTCAACGATATGCACGGCAAGCCTAAATCGGTTAAAGTATTTGATAAGCGGGGCGACCTGCTATCGGCTACAGAAACTTTTTACAATGTAATAAACGAGGATGCTGAAACCGCTCAGTTGAACAATAGGGTAGACCTCTTGTGCAAAGATGGCTCCATTAAAAAAGATGTCTTGGTTGGAACAGATATTGATTTTGTAACAGATATGCGGGAAAGCAAAAGTGAGAGTATTGGAACCAGTGTGGGAGCCTATTTAGGGTTTACAATGGGATTTCTTTTCATACCTATTCCCTACGGTTCTTTCGTTGTCAATGCTAATGTAACGGCAGATTCCTATCACTCGACCTCTTCCGTAAAGGTGATCCATAAATATGGCATTCCACGAAAAGTAAGAACCATTAAAAACGGTTCGGAAATTACTGCTGAAAATCTGTTGTGGGATGGGGAGACCGGGCAGGTGGTGCTCACCCGTACCCAGAACGGCTTCAATGATCACACCTATGCATTTACTTATCCTGCCCATCTGGCAGAGAAAACCATGGGTGGCGCTTATAAAAATATCGGCGCTGTGTTTCCTGATTTTATTACCGGCCCGAATGGATCGATCCCTCCTGCTTTTGAAAAATATATTTACCCTGGCGATGAATTGGTCTCGCTGGACACAGACCAGAAAGGCTGGGTTATTGAACATACTGTTGGAAGTACAATCGTGTACCGCTTTGTTGACACTAATGGTGAATTTATTAATACCAGCGGCCGGTATATGGTGGTCCGTTCGGGAAGTAGGAACCTCACCAGTGCCAACGTGGGTGCTATAGTCTGTATGAAGGATCCACGGGTAATGGATGGAAGTACCTGGAAACTGCAACTGAACATGGATAAGCAGATTCTGGATGCGAAAACTGTTTTGTATAAAGAAAAGTGGGGAATACCCGTGAATCACCTTTATAAACAGATCAAGTATGTAAAAAATTTAACTTGTGGGGCTGTTATGGCGGGCGCATTATTGCAAAAATACGCAGTGCAGCCCAATCCCAGTATGCCTAATCCAATCCCTGATCCCTATACTATAAGATCGAGGTTTTTTACTACTACTCAATCCCTATATAATTTGCTAAAAGCATATGAAGGAGATCCTTTCAATTTTCCTGTAACACCTGGCCTTGCCGGATTAAGTTTCATGGATGCCTCTATCCAAAATGTACTGCATTCCGTACCGAATGTTCGGTATAATTTTAATTCTCAAACCGGCAGAAATGAATACTATTTTTTGCCAGGTGATATTATAATATTAGGTGAATATCATCTTATTCTTGAAAGGGTTGATAACCTTTTCAACGAAAGTATTAATTTTCATTATTCACCAGCCGGAATTCAAGCATTTGCCGGTACAAGTGATAATACGTCCGAATGTCCTGTAACAATTACTACTACTGTAAATGGGCAGACAAAGGAATTGGTATACGCCAAGGTTGTAAAACCCTTAGTTCCTCCTCAGTTTGCATGTGAAGATCCTCTTAATAATGTGATTAATCCATATAGATTGGGTGTTCTCGGCAACTGGCGCCCTGATTACAGTATGGTATATACTACTATCCGGGAGCAGCAGGCAGGCCTCCCTTATCAAAATGGTGGAACGAATATCAGGCAATCCGGGTATTACAACACGTTTGAACCTTTCTGGACCTTCGGGACAGAGGGATTGCAAAAGAAATTCCAAATTAGTGATCCCAATGCCGCTCATGACCCCGCAGAACGGTGGATATGGAGTACCAAGCCTATATACTTTGACCAAAAAGGCAATGAAATCGAAAGTATTGATGCGCTCAAGCGGTATTCATCTGCATTATTTGGTTACCGTGAATCAGTAGCTACTGCTGTGGCTGCCAATGCCCGGCGTAATGAAATAGCGTTTGATGGTTTTGAAGATTATGGCTTTGTACTGCAAAGCAACCTGCAGGAGAGTTGCCCTTTATTGCGTCATTTCGATTGGGGATTGGTGAAGCAGAGTAATAAATGGTGCGCCCCGGGCGGTTGTGTCTCCACTGAGCAATCCCATAGTGGTAAATACAGTTTCAAGCTGGAGGGCAACGTTTCGATCACCAAAGAGGCGGGCAATGCTGCTCCGGTTATTGATTTTCTGGGTTTTGATAATAATGGCCGCTACAAGTTGCTGGATAATGAGCTGGCAGCAGGATTCAGACCTATTAACGGAAAAAAATACCTGTTGAGCGTTTGGGTACGAGACAATGCACCTACGGCTAATAAGATCAATGGCCTTACTGTAAGTATTAACGGGCAAAACAGGAATGTCAACAATATCATTGTTCCCGTAGTGGAAGATTGGAAAAGGCTGGAGCTTGAGTTTGTGGCAGGCAGCACATTCAGTCTTCAATTATCCGGCAGTAATATTTATATAGACGACATGCGTATACTTCCCTTCGATGGACAACTGGCTTCGTTTGTTTATGACGACGTCACCATGCGGTTAATGGCACAAATGGACGAAAATAATTTTGCCACTTTTTATGAATATGATGATGAAGGCACGCCCATACGCGTGAAGAAAGAAACCGGGCGGGGGATCATGACGATTAAAGAAAGCCGCCAGTTTTTCCGGAAAGCGAATTGATGAATCTTAATTGGACCTCATTACCCAAAGCATATTTTATGAAGCGTGTTAGATCCTGGTTATTGGTAAGCATCTTGCTAGTAAGCGCCGGTTTGGTCGCCATTGCCGGTAATTATAAAAAATGGTTTATGAACACCACGCAGGTGGTTGAACAACCGGACGCCAAAACAGAATTCAGGAAGATCGGGGAGCGTTTTTTGAAGCATGATACCTTGCTGAATATCAATGGTACTATAAAATTGTTCGATGGTGAAAACCCAACCGCTTTGAAGGAAGAGAATAACTTCCAGCTGATCAAAGAGCCAGGCTATATCTATAATCGTCTTGGGTATGTCCAAACATTCTATAGTGACAACAGGATGATCCAACTGGACACGGTGAATCAATTGTTGGTGGTGGCAGCGACAGGAAGCCCACAGCCTGGTTTGGCAAATGCACTGCAACCATCCACGGATGTATTGTTCAGCGACACGGCTGCTTTCACCACCACCGGTGTTGTGACAGGGGATAGCCGGGAGCGAACGCTTTCACTGACGAGTGAATTGCAACCCGAGATCAGGGTTTACCGCGTTACTTATGACGCCGTTACCTACCAGATACGGCGAGCGGTTATTGAATGGTGGAAAGATGAAGTCGTGTCAAACACTGCACCATCTTCACAAGTATGGATCACCCAAATCGATTACCAATACCAACCGGAAAATAAACTACAGGTAGCAGAATTACTAAAGAAAGTGATTACTGTGAGCCAGCATGGAATACAGCCGGCAGAAAGATATAAAGATTACCAGTTACATATTGCTGAGCCTCAACAACCCTAAGCTTTTCTTATGAAGATATTTGATCCGATAAAAAAAGCGCTGCTTATGCTGGCGCTGGTGGCGATGCCCACCATTATTTTACAGGCGGCTAGTGAATCCTATATTCAAACCTTAACTGGCAAGTTGAAGAAGGGTGATTCCTGTACAGTAATTGATGACAAATTCCTGCACCTGCCCTTGGCAGACTGGAACAAGCTGAATCACCTGTCGGTAGATAATATTATCTCCTTTGAGCTGCGTTTCGATACTTCCGTACTGTATAACACCAGGTCTTTCTCCTGCAAACTGAATGTTTCTATAAAATACTTTACCAGCAGGGATCAGTTGACACCCGAGGAGATTAATAATATTGACCTGGTCATTAAATACGATTCAGCTAAGGGGAGCAGTTTCCCATCCAATGCCTTTTATAAGTTCAAAAATGCTTTTAAGGTAGTGGTGGTCATCAATTCTATAACTTCCCAGGAATGGGGACAGGATATTCCGGCAGCTTTCAGGTTGAAAAGTCAGATATTGGTGGAAAGGAAATATCCCTTTTCACCGGAGGTAACGGGGGGATTGCGACTCACTTCCAGCGATGAAGAAGGTGATGGTAATAATTCGGGCGGTGGGATGATGGCCCAGCGGGTAGCTGTTAACAAAACAGCCAAACAATTGAAGCTTTCCTGGCTGCCTGCTGATCTGGGTAACGGAGAAGAATTTGATGTGGAATGGACTTACATTGATGGAGCTAGTTTTATGGCCACGCAGATACGTGAGGCATATACTGCCGCTAATATGATCTATATTCCTGCTGAAGTGATGGCGGGATGGATGCGGAATAATAATACCCGCGTGACCGTGACCAATCCGGAGTATACCATTAATATCCCCTACCGCGATGGTTATGTTTTATTCCGGGCACGTGGGGCCTACAACCGGGTAGAGACGGGTGTGCGTGAACTTGGCCCCTGGGTATACCTGGACAACGTGGGTAATCAATCATTGGCCGTACGCATTGAAGAAGCTGATGCCATGGAGCCTGGCCTTAACTGGCAGTATACAGCTGCTTTTGCCGAGGAAGGGAAGAGGAAAGAAGTGATCACCTATTTCGATGGCTCATTGCGTAACCGCCAGGCAGTGACACTTAGTAACAGCGATCGGACACTGGTACCAGGAAGTACCCTATCCAAGCAGGAAACAGCTATTGTTCAAGAATCTATCTATGATTTGATGGGCCGGCCGGCCATGAATATTTTACCCGCCCCGGTAAAAAGCAAAAGCCTGGGTTTTTACCGCGGTTTCAACCGCAACAGCAGTGATGTGCCCCTGAGCCATACCGATATTTTATTAAGCAAAAACTCCGCCGAGGCGGCCTGTGCGGTGGCAGCTGGTGATCTGATCAATACTGCCGGAGCCGCTAAATATTATTCCGCCAACAATCCTTTCCTGGGTGAAGATGGCTTTTATTTCACTAAGTATGTGCCTGATGCGGAAAAGCGCCCTTACTCGTTGATCCAATATACACCGGATAATACCGGCAAGATACGCGCCCAGGGACAGCCCGGCAAAACACTACTGATTGAAAATGGTAAGGGAACCTATTTCTGGAATGGAAAACCCGGGCAGAAAGAATTGGACCGGCTCTTTGGTTCAGAGGTGGGTAATGCCTCTCATTATCTCAAAAGCATGGTGATAGATCCCAATAACCAGGTGAGCGTAAGCTATATGGATGCTAATGGGAAGACTATTGCAACAGCCCTGGCCGGAGATCCCGCTAAAAATACAGATCCATTGCCTTCTTCTATTACACCAGGAGCCCGCATATCTATGACCCAACCGTTGATCGAACCAGCCAATTTCAGGCGGGATGCGGCTAACATGATCATGCAGTCTTCTGCTACTTTTCTTGTTCCCGTGCTGGGACCCTACCAGGTAGGCTATACCGTCAATCCGGCCTCATTGGTCACAGTACATGGGCAAGGACAGTTTTGCAGCAATTGTTCTTATGAGGTGCTGGTGCAGGTACATGACGATTGCGGAGCGTTAAAGGGTATATCTTCCACCAATGCTTTCACGATCAATGATGCATCCTGCAATCCCACTGCACAGCCAGTCACCGGTACAGTGACTATAAATGCTGACAGGCTGGGAGAATATACGGTTACCTATACTTTACGCCTCAGTAAAGGGGTGGTCAAATACCAGGAAGATTATTACATAGCCAATAACAGTAATTTAAAGAAACTACAGGCATTTTTCGATGAAGAATTGCTAAAGCTGGATCTGGCAGGTTGTTATACCACCTGTGAGGAATGCAAGACCCTGGGTACAACAGTAGATGATTTTAGAAGTAAAGTGCTGGACTTGTTGGATAATGAAAAATTTGCCGGTATTGATCCTGCCGCTGTCAATGGCTGGATTGGTACTACGTGGTCAGCGCTCAAACAAAAATGTAGTCTTATCTCCTGCAATGTTAGTTCTGCCTGCGAAGATTACCTGCTGCAAATGAAAAACGATGTAAGGCCTGGGGGGCAATATGCTCTGTATGCTTACGATGAGGCTACAGATAAGTACAGCTTCCTGGAAAGTGTAAATGTAATGCCATTTTATACCCAGCATGATTTACTTTATACGAACGAAAGCGGAGAAACTGCCAATGCAAACCAGCTGTCGGAATCTGATTTTATCAGGACTTATATCACACACCCTGAATGGGCCGACGTGCTGGTGCAGCATCACATAGAATATTGTTCTTACGAGTGGTGTAAGGATGCCAATAATGGGAACAAGAACGAGGCGAGCTATAATTTTGATAAAACCCTCCGGGAAATGGTGGTAACCGGCGACGATGCTTTGTCAGGGGGATATTACAGCCGGCAGAACATTTATAAGTTGTTGGACGAAGATCCTTTCTTTAAGGCTGGTGGACGTGGTGCAGGTTTAAGAACGGCTATGGCAAATGACATAAATGATCTTTCCAATGCTATTGGATTCATTGTTAAGGATCAGAATAATGTAACCTTACAGGGGAAGAATATTTTCCAGTTTATTGACTGGATGTTGTATTGCAGACCTACAGACCCTTCTGCAACTGTTGCTCAATTTACCAATTCCTGGTTGAGTTGCCCGATCGATGGGGCCTGTAGATCGGTAACTGCGGAATGGGAACTCTATCGTAACTACTATTTGCAACTGAAAGCTAAATATTTACAGTTGGTGAAGGAACAGGTGAATCCCAATTGCAAAAATTGTTTTATTGGCAAGGACGCTGTAATGGACAATAAATGTATTGCTCCTGCTTCTGTAAGTGATTACTCCATCATTTCAAAAACTGAAGAAGGTAAACTGGTCTATAAGATCGTTTATAAAAACCAAACCGAGGTTTTCCCTGACAATTATAATGTAAGCTATCAGTATGTTAAGCAGGGTGTTACTGTGACTAAAACTGTAACCATTACGCGTGGGTCACTTGAAGAAGTGGTTTATATTGTTAATGACGTACCCCTTTCTTCTATAAGCATAACAAATGTGGCATGTCCTCCTGGTGGGGGACTTTCCAATTGCTCTCTTACGGGAGATACTTTTTGCCCCACTCCAGCTAACTTCACTCATAGAAGTGTTAGAAGGTTGGACTATGATTTCTATGACGTGGGTTATGAAGTAATACAGAACTATGAGGAATTCCTGGATTATAGCGGACCTACATTGACCAGTCCGCTGAATCTAAAAATTACCAGAGCAGTTAGTCGGGTTGATTGGCCTGCAACTCTAGACCGGGTTATCGAAAATACAGAATATATCCAGACCCTGGAGCCAGGCCAGACTAGTATTCTTATAGGGACCAGCATGTGGCAATGGAATGATGGCTATATTAACGATGGTTTACGTCAGGAAGTAGAATGGACATATTATGCTGTCTTTCCCTCTGAGAATTTTGTGGTATGTCCGCCGGCTTTGCCCTCTTCCAGTTGCACAAATGATCCTAATTATGCTAAGTATGCAGGAAAGAACCGGATATTTAATGAGTTTGTTGCCTTAGATCTTTACAAGCAGTGCCTGACATCATCACCTCCCCCTGTACCTGGCCAGGCTGGGGTCTTAGGTGCTTTACGCAACCAGGCTATTGCAAACCTTGATTTCCTCAAGACTAATTGGAAAGAACGCCTGATGACAGTGCGTGACGAAGAAAGTGTTTTTAGCAGTATCAGCAACACCACTATCAACGATCTTACTGATGCCTTGTTTGCAATAGCCCAGGAAAATATTAATGTGGCAACTACCGCTGCCACTATACGACCGGCCAGCACCTTACCTTCCGGGGTAACTGTCAATGGATACAATAGTTTCCAGGATGCTTTTAGTCACTTTATCAGTGCTTCATTGATCCAACAAGGGTTCAGCCCTTATCTGCTTGACAAGCCTTACCCCTATAATAAAACGCCTGTTGAAGTAAACCCGAATGTCAGTGAAATAAACCAAGACATCTGTACTAAGCTGGCTGCTTTGAGAAGCAGGTTTTCTACTTCCGGGTATAGTAGTTTCCATACCTGGCTGCGTGATGAACTGGGTGAGGATTATCTGCTCACTGAAGCGCAATTGACCGACCTGGAGAACCGTTGCGGCTCTACTCCGATCTGCCGATACCTCGAATCCCCCTTGGTGCTACCTGCCGCACTGGCAACGCCAGCGCCTGCTAATGCTGATCACCCTTTCGTTGATTGCGGCCGCATCTCTGCGTTGACTACGGACTTTGGCAATATGTTCCCGGCGGTAACTTCGGGCACGAGGTTATACTATACGCTTTATACCAATTTCCTCAACCATAAACTAGGGTACGCCCTGAGTTATGGAGAGTATGTTACTTTTAAGAACAGGTGCATCTCCGAGCCCATTGCAGTATTGTATAATAAACCTGCAACGCCTACGCTGCTTCCCGACAATTTACAATGTGTGGCTAATAATTTAGTGGGCGCTTACGAGCGGGCCGGACGTGAGTATGACCATTATATTGCCATTGAAAGAGAGAAATTCAGGAACCAGTACATTGCCAAATGTATCAACAACAATGCTTCTGCCACCCTAACAGGGGATGTATATGAATATCATTATACCTTGTATTATTATGACCAGAGTGGCAACCTGGTGAAGACCATTCCTCCCGAAGGTGTACGTTTCCTGAGCGAGGAGGAAATGGAAAAGGTAAGGCAATTCCGGGAAGCGGGTGCAGCTATGTGTGCAGGGACCGGTATTCCCGCCACAGAAGAAAAAGAGTCAGTATTAAATGCCTTTAGTACTAAACTGCAGGAAAGTACACTTAAATCAATGGAGTTGTGGCTGTATAATGCCGGAAGCGCAGCCTCACGACAGGTACGGTTTGTGACTCCCGATCACAAGTATCTTTACCAGGCGGCTATTCATGATCACAAATTATGGGTAGAACTTTATTCACTATTGCCTGACCCGCCGGGCGGAATTGCGATCACGCTAAGCAATAGTGCGGTAGCTGATCTTGGCGCACAAACCCTGCAGTCATGGTCACACCTCGTACTACAATCATCCAGTTTTCCATCTGCTGCCTGGGATCTTTACCTCGATGGGAAAAAGTTGACGGTATTGCCCAATGGACCAGCATATCCATTTGAATGGGAAATACAAGGGGGCTATACCTTGCCAACTGAAAAGCTCGCCGACCTGAAACACCTGCGTATTTATGACAGGCTGATTACGCCAGACGAAATATATAAGAACTACGCTAATTCCTGCTTGTCACCAATTCCAGCTCTGGCGGTACAATCCTCTCCCTTGTTAAAATGGGGCCGTTTCAATATTCCGGCTCCTGGCAGCGAGACCACTACGGGGGAAGGAAGCACTACTGAATTTGTGAACAGGTTCATAGCGCCTTTACATGGCTTACCAACCTATTATGCCTATAATAGCCAGAATAGCGTGGTACGCCAGACCTCTCCCGATGGAGGTACTTCACAATTCTGGTATGACCGGCTAGGCAGGCTGGTCATATCCCAGAATGGAGAGCAACTACAATCCAGTACAAGCGATGCCAGTAACCGGTATACTTATACCACTTACGATGCGCAGGGGCGCATCAAGGAAGTGGGGGAGAAGACTGGCAGCAATAAAATTGTGACGGAGGTACTGGCGCGTACGGAAAGTTTATTAAATGATTTTTATGGCACGGGTGCCAACCGGCAGGTTATCCAAAACATCTACGATGAAGCGCCGGCGGGAGCACCTGGCTTGCTCACGAATCTGCGTAAGCGGATAGCAGCAAGTGTCTATAAAGAAACAGGCATCGGGCCTATTCAGCAAGCTTCCTATTATAATTACGATATCTCGGGCAATGTAAAAAACCTGTTTCAATATAATCTGCAACTGGTTACAGTCGATGCCAATTCAGGCATTAAAAGGATAGACTATGAATACGACCTCGTAAGCGGCAAAACTAACATGGTCAAATATCAGGAAGGCAAGGGAGATCAGTTTTATCATAAATATCAATATGACGCGGATAACAGGATAATTGAAGTTCAAACCAGTCGTGATAAACTCACCTGGGCCACCGAAGCTATTTACCGGTACTACCTGCATGGCCCGCTGGCCCGTAAAGAACTAGGTAATGACAATGGAAGTACTGGAAAAGTGCAGGGTGTAGATTATGCCTATACTCTGCAGGGCTGGCTGAAAGGCGTCAATAGCCAAAAACTGGATGTGAATGCGGATATGGGGCAGGATGGGAAGCCGGGAGGTGATTTCCCTTTATATGCACGCGATGTAATGGGATTCAGCCTGGGTTATTTTGGCGGAGATTATAATGCCATTGATGGTGGAACTACCTTTTCGTTGAAGTATGTACATAATACCACTCTTCCCAATACCAGTACTGGCAACGAATTATTTAATGGAAATATCGCCAATATAACCCTGGCGGTGAGTAAACTGGAAAATGGAGCTGTAAAGGGATATACCTACCGGTATGATCAGCTCAACCGGTTAAAGCAAATGCGGATGCATGCGATTGGAAGCGGCGCCAATGCCTGGAACAATTCAGGAATACTGGACACTTACAAAGAAGATATTAGTTACGATGCCAATGGAAATATACAGACTTACGTGCGTCACGGTAATAATCCCAATAAGCTGTTGATGGATAATCTCACTTATCATTATAACCGGGATGGAGCAAACCAGTTATTGAACAATAGGCTGCTGGATGTACATGATGAGGTAGGGGATGATGATTATACAAACGATATCGACCGGCAGGGGAGTGGCAATTATCAATATGACAGGATTGGTAATTTGATCTATGATGCCAAGGAAAACCTGGAAACTGTAAAGTGGACGGTAAATGGTAAAATAGACCTGATCACAAAGGGTATAGAAGGACCAGGCAGCACTGTGACCACCATTGATTACAAGTATGATGCTGCAGGCAACAGGGTATCCAAAGAAATTACCGTTAAACCATACCAGCAACCTGAGGTTATTACCAAAACATTTTATGTGCGTGATGCGCAGGGAAATGTGATGGGAGTCTACAAGCAGGGTAGTGATAACAAGCTCTGGTGGCAGGAACAGCACCTATACGGCAGTAACCGGCTGGGTATTTGGAAGCCCGGCTTAGAGGTAACTCCTACCTGGCAGGCGCCGGGTGAGGGCGGCGGCACCATTGTATTGGGGCAGCGCAATTATGAGCTTACCAATCACCTTGGTAATGTAATAGCCGTAATAACCGATAAAAAGAACCCATTATCCGGTGGTGGTTTTGAAGCCGAGGTATTGACAGCCACTGATTACTATCCTTTTGGTATGCAGATGCCGGGCCGGAGCCTGGATGGACCGGGTTGTCATGATGTGGTACAGGACCTGACGGAGTTGAAAGGTTCCAGTGATCTGAATGAAGGAGCGGTTCAGAACGGCCTGGAAGTAAATCACAATGGGGTGAGGTGGGCACGCATGACTGCTACCAGTACGATCACGCTGTACAATCAAGCCATCAAATGTGAAAACGGCGGAGGCAGTAGTGACGGGGTATTGGCTTATATACCCTCCACGGGAATTGAGGCCAATGCTACTTATATTTTTGAGTTTGACATAACGGATAAATCACCCACTATCACTTATTTTGGATGTCAGGCGCATACCAATGGCGATTCGCCCTATAGGGTGATGACCCGGAAAACAGGTTTGGGCCACCATTCCATCATATTTACCACACCTTCTGTACTACCGCAATACATACGGTTAAGGATCTCGGCCAATCAAACTGGAATTGGGACCTGGTTTGTGGTAGACAATTTCGTTGCCCGCAAATTCCAGGTGGTCAACGAAGTAGAAGTAATCAAAGCTAATTTCAATGAGGCTGTAGTAAATACTGGTTCTATCACTTCTGGTGGAATGGAATGGAGCAATTTTGTGCCGACTGCCAATACAATTAGTCTAATAGGTACAGCCGATAAGAAGTTTAAGGTAACCTGTACTACTGTGGATGAGTCCCGCATAAAAGGAGATTTTGACCTTTCTGGCGGTGGAAATTATATCCTGCGTTTTAATATGGCACAGGATGTAGAGGAAAAGCGGCTAAACCTCCGAATGTATTCCTTTTCCAATGGTGTATGGACTGCGATAGAGTCGCTGACCTCCATCTATATGAGATCAGGGGACCAGTTATTTAACTTTGTCTATCCTACAGGTGCTACCCGGCTGAGGCTCGAATTTTTGAGAAGTAATTCCGGTGAATCCTACGATGGGTACAATGTGCCCTATACGCTTGACAATGTGAGCGTCTCCCGCATCGATCCTGTTGCTTCACAAACTACCATCGTTTGTGATCCCGGTGCCGATCCAACAGGTGACAACAGCATCTACAGGTATGGCTTCAATGGCAAGGAAAATGATAATGAGGTGAAAGGAGCGGGTAATCAATTGGATTTTGGAAACAGAATTTATGATTCCAGATTAGGAAGATTCTTGAGTGTGGATAGGCTGACTTCCGGAACGCCTGAATTGTCTCCATATAGTAGTGCTGCAAACAATCCTATAAAACTCATTGATATTGATGGTGATTTAGCTGGTTTGCCGCCTCCGCATATAATTAAAGCGATCATGAAAACAAATACATTTGTTTTTATTTCCAATTTCCTATCTAACAATACCTCAAACTACCATTTATATGCCTGGGCTAAAGGATGGAAAGAAGGAAAAGATAATTACACCAGCCTGATAGGAGCAGCAGGAGAAGCGGTTGCCTTTAAAAGACTATTGAATGTTGGATTTACTTTACCCACTACTACATATGGGTTTGGTGTTCCGCTTTCTCTTGCTTTTGGCCAATATGAAGGTAAATATCCTGTAGATATTCAAGAGCACGTAAGCGTTTATAATCAATGGCGCCTCCTCTCTAACCGAACTATGAGTGCTGGTGTGGAATATAGTAATTTTGATGGATCGTACGGTGGGATAAGTGTATATTCAGCTGGCAGAATAGGTGAGAGGTTCGACTTTACGATCAATTATGAAGTAAAAGCCTTTGATTCTGAAACAGATGCGTATGCTTTGTATAAAGGAATAGAAAAGGGTTTTAAACAAATTAAAGACAGAAGTTCGAGAAAAAATACTGCTGGTGTTTTGATTGTTGACAAAGCTGCATGGATGAAGCTGGTAAATCATCCCAAATACGGAATTTTGCTTAAACAATTATATGATACAAAAGGACCTGACCGATATGTACGGTTAATGGAAAATTTGAACAAGGATGCCAAAGATGCGCTTTATGAGTTGGGGCGTGAAATTCGTAAAGCTGACAGAGAAGAAAAAGAAAAGAAAAAGAATGAATAATATGAGGACTAAATGGAAATATGCTTATCTGACTACAGAAATGCAAATTGAACAATTTGAGTATGACAGTGCTATTCTTAAAAAGAGAAAGTTTACTCAAAAAGTCAGGGATATTATTTTAAACCTAAAAAATTTAAATACCAATGCTGTTTATGATATTGAATTTATGTCCTGGATGACCGAGGATTCAACAGCATGGGAAATGAGTAAAGATTTTTCATATGGAATACTAGAAGATTCCCTGCGGGATGAGTCTTTCGAATACCTTCATCCCTTATTGACAAACCTATTTGCATACCATAATTTTTTTCCTCAACATCAAAAGTATCATTTTATCGATCATGGGTATCCTGTTGAACTAAACATTCAATTGACGGATTTTTCTAAGTATATTGTATTCAAAGAATATGAAGAAATTTATGAAACAGTAAAAGTCTCTAATCATATATTAATTGAGGAAATATTGTATAAATTAAGTCTACAGAAATTACCAATAAGTATGAGCGAATACAAATTAAGGAATGATAGTGTGATAATATTGCAAGGTGAAAATGATTAAACTATGGACTTTACACTTTTTTCAGAAGAGGAGATATTAGTTTTGTCGGACGACAAGAAAGTTTTTTTGACTAATAAACGCTTTATAATTAATAGTAGATTGCACGCGTTCTCTGCCTATTTGGAAGAGATAAGTTCGGTTAAGGTAACTAAATATGGCGATGGATATATGTTGATATTAGGTATCATAGTTGGGATTATTTTAGAGATGAATATCTTGCATCTGTTTGGTTATTATTCCATATATGCGCATATTGTCACGGCTGTAGTATTTGTTGTATTGTGGTTGTGTTTTCATCGATCAAAGATTACTATATTTTTAAACAACGGTCGCAAGGTGAATATTTTAATCAATTCAAAATACCTAAGTAAAATATCTACTTTTGTGGATCGGCTCGAGGCCGAAAGAAAGCATAGGTTAAAGGAGGTGACTCAATTGCCAATAAGTTAATATGAAAATTGAGTTATTGTCTAATGAAAGGATTGTTGCAGTAATGAGTGATAAGGTCATGACCTTAACTAATAGTCGGCTTATTGTTTCGAAAAAAAAATATTCACGATCCTGTCGCCTAGAAGATATTTCTTCAATAGAAGTTTCATTTCTTGGGGATATTCATTATTTGCTGGGTTATATAATATCTGCTATTTGTGTGTCCCAGTTTTGTTTAAATATTGAAGATAATAGAACTAGTATTTGGATAGTGCTTGGCTCTTGTTTGATTGCTTTTTTGATCTGGTGGCGTTGGCATAGAATATTATTCTCTGTTGCTAGCAAAAATGGGAACGAGATAAATATTATGGTGAATGCCAAATATTATAAAGAAATATTTGATTTCAAGAATCAGATTGAAATGGAGAGAAATAATTAGCTGCGCCAAAACAGCCTATTTTGAAGGAAGTGAACGAGAAGCTTATTGCTTTTCCTGCACTACATACTGATAGATCATCTCCGATACCCGGGCCATGGATGCCACGGCGGCCTTTTCGTCTTTGATCCCTTTGGATAGCAATACGAGTATATACTTCCTGCCATCGGGCAGGAATACAATCCCGGAATCATGTTGTACGCCGGTGATGCTGCCGGTTTTGTGGGCTACTTTAACATCCTTGGGCAGTTTGGCCGGGATGATCTCATTGAAATGCTGATCGAGGAGTATCCTGATCATAGCCTGTGAGGAGGCAGAATCTACCGTTTGTCCGGCCGCCATTTTTTGAAAGATGACCATGAGGTCCTGAGCCGTGGTGGTATTGTTCAGCCCTTTTTGGTAGGCCTTACTGTCTTCCACTCCCCGTAATACCTGGATGTCCTTTGCGCCCAGCTGACGCATGGTCTGGGTTACTTTTTTAGCATCTACATATTCAATCACAATATTGGTGGCCAGGTTGCTGCTCATGATGATCATGTCATACACCAGGTCGTATAATGTTTTTTTGGTACCGATGAGGGTATAGAGCTTCTTTTCGCTGTCATCTTCGGGATTGAGGCTATAAGTGCTGCTGTCTACAATGCTATGGAACTCATTTTTGACGGGTAAGGAATCGGTGAGGGATAAAGTACCAGCTGCAGCTTGTTTGTACACCTCTATGAGGACGGGCGTTTTCATGGTACTGGCCGCATGGAAGGTACTGTCGGCATTGATGAGCAGGGTAGTGCCGGTAGCCGGGTCGCTGAAAGCTACAGCAAACTGACCTTCATTCTTTGCCAGTTCGGTAGTGATGGCCTGTTTTAGTTGTTCGGGTGTCATAGCTGATTGGCAGGAGGTAAAGAGGTAGGAGATCAGTAAAAATAATAAGGGGGATAATATTTTACGCATACGATTGAGGTTAAAACACTAAGCTAAAATTAGAGGAAAATGAGCAAGGACGGTATTTAAAAACTTTGTCGTAGTCTTTTCTTTATTATTTTTATCCATATTTTAAACTTTACATGAAACGTTACTCTCAACAAACCCGATTGCTTGTAGCTGTAGACTGCATCATATTTGGCTTCGACGGACTGGAACTGAAACTGTTGCTCATACAACGGGGCTTTGAACCGGAAAGAGGCAAATGGAGCCTGATGGGGGGCTTTGTAAAGCCTACGGAAAGCTTTGAAGGGGCAGCTGGCCGGGTATTGAAGGAGCTAACGGGCCTTAGCGGTGTATACATGGAACAATTGCACGCCTTTGGGGATCCCAACCGCGATCCGGCGGAACGTACGGCCTCTATCACTTACTTCAGCCTGATCGATATACGGAAATACCAGGAACAGATCAATGATGAATTCCATGCGGAATGGTTTCCGATCCGTAAACACCCCCGTTTGATCTTTGACCACGAGGAAATGATCGATATGGCCAAAGAGCGGCTTCAGTACAAAGCTGCCCTGCATCCCATTCTTTTTGAACTGCTGCCCGACAAGTTTACACTTCCCCAACTGCAAACCTTGTATGAAGGCATCTATGATGCGGAGATCGACAAACGCAACTTCAGCCGTAAGGTATTGTCTACCGGTTTGCTGGTGAAGCAAAAGGAGAAAGAAAAGGAGACCTCCAAACGCGGCGCTTTCTATTATAAACTGGATAAACGTAAATACAATTCCAAATTCCACAATTTCCTGAACATCATCCCCAATGCGCATAATCTGATATAAGCCGGCAATCGGCAATCGGTCCCGCCATGCGGCGGGAGCAATGCGTTTGCTTCGAAAGACTTCTTCAGGCGGCTTCGACAGCTCAGCCTGACATAATCTATTTGATGCGGGTCCAGACTTCTGTTCTGCCAAAGAGGCTGATGCCGATGTATCCCCTGATCTTTAAAGTGTTTTTATCCGTTAATGTCATGGTGCAGCTATAGGTCTTGCCGCTTTTGGGATCATAGATGGTGCCCTTTTCCCATTCATCATCTCCGTCGAATTTGAAATCTTTAAGGAGTAGGAGCCCGACTAAGGAGTCTTTTCTTTTTTGAGGGTCAGGATTGTGGACATCGAAGTGTTCCTTGCTATTGCCCCCTTTGATCTTACCAAAGTATTTATCATTGACCTTGTAAATGGCGATTTGACCAGTCTTGTCGTTGGTAAGCCAGGTGCCGGTAACATCATCTGCCTGGTAAGATTGCGCTTGTGTGCCCAGGGATGCGCACAACAGCCACAACAACATTAGCTTCTTCATAAATAAAGATTTAATGTAGGAATACGATTCTTTCCTTCATGTCTGTTGTTGGGCTACAGCGTACAGGTAGCAAGGTAGCGAAAAATAAAACAGGATGGCGTATGAGGCGCTAAGTGAGCCTTAGCGTATCACCTCCGGCCAGCCGGTTGTCCAGTTCAATTTCTCCATGCGCAGTTTGGAGCGGCCACGGTCTTTGGCATCATATCCATGAAATACCAGGTAGTCGATGTTATCAAAAGTGCATACGGCATTGTGGCCTACACCATGCCAGTCCTTATCACCCTGCAACAGGATGGTGCCACCGCTTTTTACCAGGGGTATACCTTCCTTGTCTACATAAGGGCCGGTTAATTTCTCCGCACGGCCTACGATCATTTTATAGGTGCTTTGTTCGCCCTTGCAGCAGTAATCAATGGATGCAAAGAGGTAATAGTAATTGCCTCTCTTTACGATGAAAGGGGCTTCAATAGGGCCATCGCCGGCAGATTGATCGGGCGAATAACTTACTTTACGGCTGGCAATGGTATGCCATTGCTGGGGTGTGTCGACAGCTGTGAGTGACTGGTTCAGTTTTACCAGTTTGAGACCGTTCCAGAAGGAGCCGAATGCCAGCCAGGGCTGGTCCTGCTCATCCCATATCACATTGGGGTCGATGGCATTCCACATATCCCTGCCCGGTATGGATTCAATGACCTTGCCATGATCGACCCAACGGAAAGCCGGATCGGAAGGGTGGAGGGTAGTATTGGTGGCCATCCCAATACAGGAAGTGTTTTTGCCAAAAGCTGATACGGAATAAAAGAGGTAATACAAACCATTGTGGTAGGAGATATCGGGCGCCCAGATATGGTTTTTGAAACCCGGTACGGCCTTCACGCCCCAGAGCAGGGTATCAAATACCTGCTTTTCCCGTTGCCAGGTCCTGGTGTCTTTGGACGACCATACGCTGATGCCACGGCCTGTACAGAACAGGTAGTAGACGCTGTCCTGTTTGATCATTACTGGATCGTGGACGGAGATATTGGTTGACTGTCCGAAGGAGGTTAGAGCTATCAATAGTTCTATGGTTAGGAATAGTCCGATGCGTGACATAAGGATAATTTGGGCTAGTGGCGAGAGGTAAGTAGCTAGCTAGTGGTATATGGCTAGTAGCGAGTGGGTCCGCTTGCCACTAACTTCTCGCCACTTGCCATTTACCACTCGTCACTCGCCGGTTACAATATCTTCACCCTGATCACCTGGAAGGAATAGGGGGCCAGTGTTAGGGGCAGCTTCTTTCCTTTCAGGGAGATGGTGGTTGGCTGAGGACTGATACCGGTGGGCTGGGCAAAGGAATTGGCCAGTTGCAGGTCATCATTTTTCAGTACTTCCACATTAGCGGTAGCGGCCAGTTTTTTCACGCCTTCAATGCTTACTTCACTGCTTTGCGGTGTAGCACCGGTATTGACGATCTTCACGATCACCTCTTTGGCAATACTGTCAATGCAGGCATTGGCATAGAGGCCATTTTGCCCGGTAGCTATGTCATTGTTGAGGGTCATGTTGACTACATGGGTGCCCTTATTGACAGAAAACAGCTTTTGTACATAGTAGTTGGGGGTGCCGTAAGACTGCAGGTTGTTGAACCAGATGAGGTCGGGCGTCCACTGCCATCCTTCCGCATGGGCAAAGAGGGGCGCATAGGAAGCCATGTGCACTACATCAGCATTGCGTTCAAGACCGGTCATAAAAGCTGCTTCTGATAAAGCGCATTGCCAGTTGTTGCTGTTGTCGGCAGAGGCGACTGCCTTGCTTTGTGCAGCGTATTCGCCGGCGAATATTTTAGGCCCCTTGCGGTCATAATTATCATAGCGGCGGGCATTCTTCAGGAACCAGTCGGGTGCGCGGTAATAGTGTTCATCCAGTATATCGGCTTTCAATCCGCGCAGGGTAGGGTCGAGGTAATCAAACAAAGGACCATCAGGATTAGGGCCTACGCTGCTGATGAGTTGTACAGCAGGATATTTTTCTTTGATGGCTTTGGCAAAGAGCTTGTAGCGCTCTATGTATTGTTCACCCCATTGTTCATTGCCTACGCCCAGCAACTTCAGGTTGAAGGGAGCGGGGTGCCCCATCTGGGTACGTACTTTGCCCCATTTGGTATCTGTGGCCCCGTTGGCAAATTCTATCAGGTCCAGTGCATCCTGTATATAAGGGTCCAGCGCTTCTACAGGTACTACTTCCGATGTATTGAACTGGCAGGCCATACCACAGTTAAGAATGGGTAGGGGCTCGGCGCCGATATCTTCAGAAAGCAGGAAGTATTCATAGAAGCCAAGGCCGAAAGACTGGTAATAATCGGGGGTGAGCTTGTGCCGGAATTCGGTATTCCAGCGATTGACGATCACTTCACGATCATCTACCGCGCCAATGGTTTTCTTCCATTGGTAACGGGTATCCAGTTCGCGCCCTTCTACTATACAGCCACCGGGAAAGCGGAGAAAGCCGGGTTTCATATCTGCCAGTAATTGCACCAGGTCGGCACGCAAACCACCGGGACGGTTCTTCCAGGTATTTTTGGGAAACAGGGAGATCATATCAGCATCCAACACGCCGGTGCCTTCAAACCAAATATTGAGTTTGGCTTTGGGGTCTGTGCTGGTAGCAGTAAGTGAAGCGGTGTATTTCTTCCATTCATTACCTGCCAGGGATATACTTGTTTCGGCCAATTTCTGATTGTTGGCGCTGACCAGTTCAATGCGTAGTTTGGTACTGCCTTCGGTTGCCCGTGCCAACAGGGAGAGATCATATTGTTGATTGGCGGTAATGCCCATGCCTCGGAATCCTTCGTTGGTAATACCATACCCGGTGGCTGAGCGTACAGTGAATCGGGCATAGCGGGGATTGGTGGATTGCTCGCCCCGGTTGATGATGAGTATGGAACCCTGGGCATTGTTGAGCTTTTGTTCTTTCCAGCCCATGAGTGGGGTGGCAAATTCAAAAGACCGGTTCTTTACCAGTTCGGCATAGATGCCACCGTCGGCGCCAAAGTTGATGTCTTCAAAGAAGATACCCCACATGGTTTTCTGTACAGGAGCTTTCACCTGGTTGGCTTTAACAGAGAATACCTGGATAGTTTGAGCAGTGAGTTGACAGGAAATACAAATGCAAACGAGGATGATATAGAATTTTCTTAGAGAGGAGTTTATAAACATAATTCATTTTTTAGTCAGGCTAGTGGTAAGTAGCGAGTGGCAAGTGGTATTGATTAGTCGGCAGATTACACCTGAAACCCGCTGGCCACTCGCTATTTACCACTTGCTATTTTAATTCCAGCACTACTACTGAGCAAGCCGGGAGTTTTACAGTAAGGGTCGTTCCTTTTAACACAGCACCATTGAAGGTAGCTGGTTTTACTTTGTCGGGATTTTCAAAAGTATTGTGGTCTTCTACTTTTCCGGAAGCCAATATCCTGCCGGTAACGCCGGTATACTTTCCGCCTTTGAGGTTGAGGGTAATATCCTGCCCGTTCTTAGCATCAATATTGACCAGTGAGATATGTGTTGCGCCCAATGAATCTTTGGAAGCGGAGCAAGACACCGCAGGTAGTTTCTTATTGCCCAGTGTATAGTCTTTGGTCTTGATGGTAATGGGTAATAGTTTGGCATCCTGGTGCACATTGTACATTTCCATTACGTGGTAGGTGGGGGTGAGGATCATCTTTTCCTCATTGGTCAGCAACACGGCTTGCAATACATTGATGGTTTGCGCCAGGTTGGCCATCCGCACACGGTCGCTATGGTTGTGGAAGATGTTGAGTGTAACGCCGGCAATCATCGCATCGCGCATGGTATTTTGCTGGTAGAGGAAACCGGGATTGGTGCCTGGCTCTACATCATACCAACCACCCCATTCATCTACCACGAGGGCTATGCGTTTGCGTGGATCATATTTATCCATGATGGCGGAATGTTTGATGATCAGTGAGTCCATCAACAAGGCACGCTGCATGGTGGTAAAGTACTGGTCTTCGGTAAAGGTGGTAGAAGGACCTTTACGGTTCCAGTCGATCACGGAATAATGGTGGAGGGCAACGCCGCTCACCATATTGCCGGGGATATTTTTCATGAGCACTTCTGTCCAGTTAAAATCTGAAGAGTTGGCGCCGGAAGCAATGCGGAAGATATTGCCTTCGGACCAGCCGGTCATGAAAGTGGCAAATTTGCGGTAGATGTCGGCATAGTATTCGGGACGCATATTGCCACCGCAACCCCAGGCTTCATTACCTACGCCCCAGTATTTTACATTCCAGGGCTTCTCGCGGCCATTTTGTTTGCGAAGGTTGGACATAGGGCTTTCGCCGGCGAAGTTTACATACTGCACCCAGTCGGTCAGTTCCTGTACGGTACCGCTGCCCACATTACCGGCCAGGTAAGGGTCGGTGCCAATAAGCTCACACATATTGAGGAAATCATGGGTGCCGAAACTATTATTTTCTGTTACTCCTCCCCACCAGGTATTGACCATGGAAGGGCGTTTATCTTTGGGCCCAATGCCATCTTTCCAATGATAGGTGTCGGCAAAGCAGCCGCCAGGCCAGCGCAGATTGGCGATCTTTAGTTTCTTTAAGGCTGCGACCACATCATTGCGTACACCTGCGGTGTTGGGGATCTTACTGTTCTCGCCTACATAGAAACCACCGTATACGCAACGGCCCAGGTGTTCTGCAAAGTGACCGTAGATCTGTTTACTGATGATTTGCTTGGCCTCGTCGGCATTGACGGTGATCTCATTCTGTCCAAAGGCGGCAAGGCAAGCGGATAGGGCCAGTGGCAGGAAAAACAATCGTTTCATAATTCTATATTTGGTTAAGTGCATTGAATTTTTAGGCGGCTTCGACAGGCTCAATCCCGCGAAGCGGGATAAACTCTGACATCCGTTTTTATTAAGTGTAAAAGGTACCGTTATTCAAATATAAATAAGCCTGCCGTAGAAACAGCAGGCTTTTAGTAATAACCAAAACAACTGCTTGCGATAGTTGGGTTTTTCTGCTAGAATTTAAGATCGAGTTTTTGCACGGATGTATAAACACTTTCTCCTACGCCATTGGTTTTAACCCCAATACGGAGGTAGCTGTATTGTTTTTGCAGCAATTCTGCCAGCTTTTTCCTGATCAGGTCCTGGCTTGCGGCAGGATAGCGGGCCGGGTTGACGGAAATGGTAATACTGGCCGGCGCACCCGGGGTAGCGCTTCCATTGCGTGAAACGACACAATTGATAATGTCTACAAACTGGGTTGATCCCACGCTGATGGAGGCGGATTCCACTGTTCTGCCCGCCACTACCTGGGTGGCTGTAAAAGTGCCCGTAATGGTAGTATCTGACTTATTGAAAGTGAAGGCAGGTGTGTTGACGGTGAAATAAGGGATCACGGGCACATCAATGCTCATGGAACCACGCACCTGTATATCAATGGAGTCGGTATTATTTTGCCAGGGGGCACCGCCCAGGCGTACCAGTTTGTAATCTCCATCAAAAAGGGAAGCAGAGAAGGAGCCGTCCTGATTGATGTATACGGGTATTTTGGTAAATAACTGGTAGCCACGTTGCCAAAGTTCCAGTTGTACGCCACCTGTGGTAGAGGTGCCGGTATTGTTGACAGCGGGTGTGCGAACACCTATTGGTTGTCCCTGGTATACCACTCTGCCGGTGAGGGTAGAGCCAGGAGGATCGTAATTGTCCTTTGTGCAGGCAGCCAGCATCAGCAAAGCGGCCAGTGATATGGAAAGATGAATATTTAGTTTCATAACGATTGTATTATTAAGTTGTCAGGCTGAGCCTGTTGAAGCCGTCTTCAACACCCTTCGACAAGCTCAGGGTGACATTAGTGGAATGGATTTCTTACAATTTTCGGATTGTTGTTGATGATACCCTGGTCGATGGCGGAGTAATAATTACCCAGCTGGAAAAAGCGCGGCGCCCTGAAACGGGGTGCTGTGAGTTTTACAAACACATACTTGCCATCGCGGGCAGCATCGCCGGGGCGGATAATGCGGTAGCAATACAGGGCATAGACGGTGGCATTGGGATTATTGGGTTGCCCGTTCCATACCTGGTCTGCAATGCGCCAGCGTTTGAGGTCCCATACCCGGTGGTCTTCGAAAGCCAGCTCTATGCGGCGTTCGTTCCTGATCCTGTCCATGGTGATGGTGGCGGAGGTAACGCTGTTGGGGGCAAAGCCGGCCCTTTCGCGGAGGGCGCTGATCCAGGTGGCTGCATCTGCCGTTTGTCCCAGTTCAAAAGCTGCTTCTGCAGCATTGAGGTATATTTCGCCCAGCCTGAACCATACCCACCAGGTATCGCTAAGGATACCCCTTGTGCTGGTACCGGCACCGGCATCCACGAACTTCCGCAGGTAAAAACCGCTGTTGGTCACTTCCTGTATGGACCTGTGAGGGCCAGAAGAACCGGTCAATAATTTGCCATCCCCATCCGGAAAGGCGGGAGGGCCGTAGGCGGCCCCGAGCTGGCTGCCTTCAATGGTTTGATAAGCGGAGCCATTCCATTTCATTACACCCGCCTGCATTTGTACAGACCGGCCTTTGAAGCTGGTACCGGGATAGATAACTGTTCCGTACAGCCGGGCGTCCTTGTTGGCGAAGATATCTTCGGGGTTATTGTAATAAATATAATCGCTGTTATCGGGCAGGTTGGTCTTTAGGGCGCCGTTGCTTCCATCGAGGTATTCATAGGCTTCCACCAGGTTGAGGGAAGGGGTAACGCAGGAAGAGGAAAGATTGTCTTCCCGGATACCCAGGGGGATATTGTCGTAGGAAAATGCATGTCTTTTATTTTTGGCGGACAGGAAATCTCTTACAAAGATGGCTTCCTTATTGTTGCTCTTCTTTACCACAGCTTCATAGAAATTCTCGCCCAGGTTGGCGGGATTGCCTTTGTACAATGCAAAGGCGCCGCTGGTAATGATCTCTTTGGCGGCTTCCAGTGCTTTGGTATAATACTCGGTGGCTTTGGAAGCGGGGATACCTACTTCTCCACCCGGCAGGGTAATGGGAGCAGCCATGAGGTTGTTGTATTTGGCAATGGAAGCTGCATACAACATGGCCCTGCTTTTAAGGGCGAGGGCAGTGAATTTATTGGCGCGGCTATTGCTGGGTGTACCCTTGTCATCAACATTCTTCAGGTCTTCGCGGATGGCATCCATTTCACTGCCAACGAAATCATAAATATCTGATTCTTTCACCCGTGGTTGTTGCAGGGAAGAAGGATCGCCGCTGAAATCATAGATCAGTTGTTTGGTGACCAGGGGCACACCACCCATTCTTTTGACGAGTTCAAAATATACATAGGCCCTGATGAATCGCAGCTCGCCGGAAAATTGTTTCTTCTGGACATCTGTGAGCTTCACGCTGTATTTTTCGATGCTTTCCAGGGCCAGGTTGATATCGCGGATGAGGGTGTAATCCCAGTAAGCCCAGCGGGAATAAGCGTACGAGATGATATTATTGCGCCCATCTTCGCCGGTATAACCACTCCACATGGCATCGTCATAATCGGCCATATTGCGCCAGTTGCCATCTACACCCAAATCAGTGGGAAGGCGATCGTAGTAGTTGGCCAGCAATCCAAGTATCTGTTTGGGATCATTCCATACCTGGTCTTCCAGGATGATGGTTTGGGGCTTTCTTTCCAGCCAGTCCTTCTTACAACCTGCTACCGTGATGAGCAGACAGCCGGCGATAAGTAGTTTATATATTGTTTTCATGATTGTATTAATTAAATGATACGTTAAATCCAAAATTCACCAGTTTCTGCTGCGGATATACGAGACCATTGGTGGAACTGATCTCGGGATCTATTTCAAAATCCTTTACATTGTCGAAGGAGAAGAGGTTGGTGCCATTGACATACAAGCGCAGGTTGGAAACACCGAATCGTTTGATGAGTTTGGGCGAAAAGTTGTAGGCCAGTTCCATATTCTTGAGGCGTATATAACGCACATTGGTAACCCAGAAATCATTTCTCCGCTGGAAGTTTACATGTCCATAGTCCTTGCGGAGGGCAGGGTAGGTACCACCTTCCCATTTGCTGTAGGGATCATAAGGATCTACGCGGTGCCAGCGATCGGTAAGCATGTAGGCGGGTGAGTTGCCATTATTCTGGAAGGGGTTCCGGAGTTCCCAGTCCCTGAAATAACTCTGCATGGCAGAACCTGCAAAGTCAAGCGCCAGGGTAAAGCCTTTCCAGGAGACCATGCCATTGATACCAAAACTGAGATAAGGTTGTTGCCCTTCTGCATAACCGATAGGTCTTTCGTCCATGGCGTTGATAATACCATCACCATTCACATCCTTGAACTTAAAATCACCGGGCAATTGAGAGCGGTTGCCCTGGCCATCGTTGTTGATGGTGTAGTTGTCAATCTCTTCCTGGCTTTGGAAGCGGCCTTCAACCTGATAACCCCAGTTGATATTGCCCCAGCGGTTCTCAAAAGAGTTACGGTATTCATTCCAGGAATTGCCGAAACGTGGTTTGTAGAAGTTGAGGTCTTTGCGGCGTGCGAGTGTGCCGTTCACTCCCAGTGACCAGTCTACCACGGTGCCCTTGCTATTGTAGATCAGGCTACCTTCTACGCCGAGGTTGGCTTCGGAGGAGAGGTTTTCATTGGGCAGTGTATAACCTACTTCATTCGGCAGCAATACATCGTAGCGCCCGGCTGGCAAGCCTGTGCGTTTGCGCTGGAAGAAGTCGAACTGGCCAGTGATCTGGTTGTCGAACAGGATGAAGTTGACTCCAATATTGGTGGTCTGGTTGTTGACCCAGGAAAGATTGGTAATGGGCAATCCGCGGGGGCGCAGGCCAATCACATACTGGCCATCCAATACGGCGCTTCCCTGTGAGAAATTGTAACCGCCCAGGTAACCGAATGCGCTGATGCCTACTTCACTACCGGTTTCACCATAAGAGGCCCTGATCTTGAGTTCATTGAGGAAGGGGAGTTTGTCTTTCAGGAAGGCTTCTTCGGACAAGCGCCAGCCTATGGAGAAGCCGGGAAACAATCCCCATCGTTTATCGGATGCATAGAGATAAGAGCCTTCGTAACGGAGGAAGGCATCCATCAGGTATTTCTGTTGGTAATTGTAGCCTATCTTACCGGTATACCCAGCCCTTGCTTCGGTGCTCCATTCATCGGCCAGGAAATCCTGGTTGGCAAAGAACATGATGGGAATATAATTATTGGGCGGGATGGAGTGGAGGGCGAGGTAGGAGTTTTCCAGATCAGACCTTTCATAGGCAGCCGTGGCAGTGATATTATGATCGCCCAGTTGTTTGGCATAGTTGAGCTGGAATTGTCCGAACCGCGACCAGATATTGCGTTTATGCCTTTCGCGCCAGGGGTTTTGGTTGCCCGTCATCAGTTTGTATTCATCGGTGGCGGGGAGATAGGTATAGGCATCGTAGGTAAATTCAAATCCGTCGAAGTCTTCATTGGTATAGCCATAGGAGAATAGCAATTTGGCGGTAAGGCCAAATTTGAAATCATACTGGGCGGAGAGGTTGACATCCATGGAACGGAATACTTCGTCGATATAACCGGTTACATTGTCCTTGTAAGTGGCGGGGTTTACGTTCACGCTATGGCCCTGGTTGATGTAGGCCGGATTGTCGTTGGCATAGGGCGGTTCGATGGGCCACATGCTGGAGATACTGAGCAGGGGATTGAAGTAATCATCGAGGCCTGGTACGCCTACATTGTGGCGTGATTCGATGCGTCCGCGTATTTGTGTGCCTACCTGCAAGCCTTTGGCCAGGCTGGCATTGAGGTTGGCCTGCATATTGGTACGTTTGAAATTGAAATCGCGGATGAGGGCATCCTGGCTCAAATGCCCCATGGAGAAATAATAGTTGGATTTAGCAGATCCGCCGGAGGCGCTGGCGTTGAGGTAATACTGCGGTACATTGGGGCGCGTCACGATATCGTAGTAATCATAGCTTTTGTATCCTTTTTCGGTACCGGCTTCCCATTTGCCCAGTTCCTGCGGGGAGTAGAGTCCGGTAGGATTGCCATAGCCATTTTGTTCGGCTTCCAGCAATCCACGTACGTACTGGCCTGCATTGCCCGGGTGGGGGAAGCGGGTAAAGTTTTGCAAGCCATAATAGCCGCTGATATTGATGTTGGTGCTTTCATTCTTCTTTCCCTTCTTGGTGGTTACGAGCACTACGCCATTGGCAGCCCGCAAACCATAGATGGCCGCAGCGCCATCTTTGAGGATGGAGATGCTTTCAATATCTTCCATACCGATCTGGTTGAAGATATTGGTACCGGATACGCCGGTATTGTAACCAAAAGCAGAAGTACCATCATTGGTACTGTAAGGAACCCCGTCGATGATGTACAGGGGATTGCCGAGGTTCCTGATCTGGATATTGGTACCGTTGCCGGGTCTTGCGTCGGTGGCGCGGAAGGTGATGCCGGGAACTTTTCCTACCAGGGCTGCGGTGGCCGCAACGGCGGGTGTACGCATGAGATCGGCTGATTTGATGTCACTAACGGCGCCGGTGAGTATTCTTTTTTTCTGGGTACCGTACCCGATCACGACTACATCTTCGAGTGAGTTGGCGCTTTCTGCCAGGAGGATGCGAACGGCCTGGCCGGCGGTGATCCTGTATTCCTGGGTTTTGAAACCCACATTGGATATTTCCAGTACATCACCTGGCGCGGCCTCGATGGTAAAAGTGCCATCCTGGCCAGAGGTGGTACTGATCTTTTTTCCTTTGACATTGATGGTTGCGGAGGCGATGGGGTTACCATTTTTGTCGACGATGGTACCTTTTACAGGGTCCCGGGCAAAGGCCGGAGAAAAAGCGAATAGCAGACAGGTTAACAGGAGTGAGACAAGGCTGCCTCTCCCCCTCAATCGTAAGGGAATAACTCTCATAAAGCAATGGTTTTTTATTTGCAAGAATTGTTAGCCATTCTACTGGGTTTACTGCAAAGCATGGCCCTGCCTGTGCGTATACAGGTTTTGCCTGTTTATGGGCACAAGCGTATTGTATCAGCCAATACCATGAATGATATGCAGGCTGAGCGGTTTACGCTAAACGTAATGCTTTGCTGTTAGTAAAAGTTCCACGGGGCGCAGGGATCAGGGTTGGTATGCGCATGGGGATGACCATTGGGCATACCGTGTGCAGCTTAGTAATTGTAGAATGGCAATAGCGAGTAAACTGTAAATAATAACCAATTGAGAAATGCTGAAATGAAGGACCCAGCCGAAACAGGAGATAGCGGAGGTGCAGTCCAGGCATAGCGATCTGCCTGTTCAAAAGGTTGGTTCGTTTCATATAGCAAGTGGTGCAAGACAATAGCAAGTTAAAATAATTATTCAAATAATTGTCATAACTACATTTAATTATTTTAGGATGGGTGTATGTCGCAGGGCCTACCTGGAAGTGACCGGAAGGGGGTGGAGGACAATTGGTTACTATCTGTATAAGGTAAATCATATTTTGAACTTTATTAATTAGATTACTTTGTTAGTTTTGTGACCCGCCGGGTTTTCCGGGTGATTGTATATGCCTCTGGTTTGGTAGTCTCAATTTTTGTTAATTCTTTTGCATATAAACCTATAAGTGTTATCTTGACACGAATTGCCAAATGAAGAACGATCAATATGTTATAGGAGTGGATTACGGAACAGATTCCGTACGTTCCATCATCGTCAATGCTGCTAATGGTAAAGAGGTTGCTGCTGCTGTGTTTCCCTATCCGCGCTGGAAGGATGGCCTGTATTGCAATGCAGGCCTGAACCAATTCCGCCAGCACCCGCTGGATTATGTAGAGGGGCTGGAGCAAAGCATCAGGAGCTGTTTACAGCAGGCCGGGCCGGCTGTTGCCGCTCAGGTAAAAGCTATCTCTATCGATACGACGGGTTCTTCGCCCGTGGCAGTAGACGAAAGTGGTACGCCGCTGGCGCTGTTGCCGGGTTTTGAGCAGAACCCCAATGCGATGTTCGTATTGTGGAAAGACCATACCTCGGTAAAGGAAGCGGCGGAGATCAATACGCATGCAGAACGGTTTGACGTCAACTACCTTCAATATGTGGGCGGCATTTATTCTTCGGAATGGTTCTGGGCCAAGTTGTTGCATATACTGCGGGCTGATGAGCAGGTGCGCAAAGCCTGTTACTCATGGGTGGAACATTGTGACTGGATACCTTTCCTGCTCACGGGAGGGCAGAAGGCGCAGGATATACGGCGGGGCGTATGCTCGGCAGGCCATAAATCATTGTGGGCGGCTGAGTTTGGCGGATTGCCACCGGATGAGTTCTTTACTTCCCTCGATCCTTTGCTAAAAGGTTTTACTACCCGGCTTTTTAAAGATACCTATACGGCTGATAAAGCGGCTGGCAGGCTCACTTCTGCCTGGGCGGAACGCCTGGGACTTTCCACTGATGTCATCATCGGTATAGGTGCTTTCGATGCGCATATGGGCGCCGTGGGTGGCCAGATTGAACCCTACCATTTGAGTAAAGTAATGGGTACTTCCACCTGCGATATGCTGGTGGCGCCCAAAGCTGATATGGAAGGCAAGCTGGTAAAGGGCATTTGCGGTCAGGTAGACGGATCGGTGATCCCGGGTATGATTGGTCTGGAAGCAGGTCAGTCGGCCTTTGGTGATGCCTATGCCTGGTTCAGGAATGTGCTGGCCTGGCCTGTACAACAATTACTTTCAGAATCGGCCATTATAGATAAAGACACGGCTGCGAAGCTGGCTGATGAAACGCTGGCGAAGATCATTCCCGCGCTTAGTGCGCAGGCGGCGCAATTGTCTTTTGATGAGCACAGTGAGCTGGCGGTTGACTGGTTCAATGGCCGCCGTACCCCGGATGCCAACCAGGTATTGAAAGGGGTGATCAGTCATCTTGGGCTGGGAAGTGATGCGCCCCGTATCTTCAGGGCGGTAGTAGAAGCTACCTGCTTTGGTGCGAAAAGCATTGTAGATCGTTTCAACAATGAAGGGGTGCCTGTGAAAGGACTGATCGGACTGGGTGGTGTAGCACGCAAATCGCCCTTCATCATGCAAATGATGGCGGATGTGATGAATATGCCGATCCGCATTCACCGGTCAGAACAAACCTGTGCAGCGGGCGCCGCCATGTTTGCCGCTACGGCAGCAGGCATCTATCCCAAGGTGGAAGAAGCGATGGCAGCGATGGGGCAGGGGTTTGATGTTGAATATTATCCCGATCAGCAAAAGGCAGGCTTATATGCCAAACGGTACCAGCAGTACCATGCGTTGGGTAACTTTATAGAAGATCATTCTTAATACAAGCTGCGAGCAATGAGTGTGTACAAATATATTCGGGAGGAAGCGTATGAGGCCAATATGCAGCTTCCGGCCCTGGGCCTGGTACTTTTTACTTTTGGAAATGTAAGTGCAGTAGACCGCAAAGCCGGTGTATTTGCCATTAAGCCCAGCGGTGTACCCTATGCTTCTTTATCACCCGACAATATGGTGATCGTTGACTTTGACGCCAAAACGGTGGAAGGCGCTATGCGGCCCTCCTCTGACACTAAAACACATGCGGTGCTGTACAAACACTGGGATAAGATAGGTGGCATTGTACATACGCATTCCACCTATGCTACTGCCTGGGCACAGTCGCAACGTGATATTCCCATCTTCGGCACTACGCATGCAGACCACAATACGGTAGACATCCCCTGCGCTCCTCCCATGGATGATGCGATGATACAGGGGGATTATGAATATGAAACGGGTTTCCAGATCATCAATTGCCTGAAGTCAAAAGGGCTGAGCTATGAGGAACTGGAAATGGTGCTTGTAGGTAATCATGCCCCTTTTACCTGGGGTAAAACGGCCGCCAAAGCTGTTTACAACAGTGCTGTACTGGAAAATATAGCACAGATGGCTTTGCTTACGGAGCAGATCAATGCCAAAGCGCCGCGGTTGAAGGAAGCGTTGATCAAAAAGCATTTTGAGCGGAAGCATGGACCGGATTCCTATTATGGGCAATCGTGAGTCGTAAGTAGTAAGTAGTGAGTCGACAATCCTTTGCTTCGAATTCCTTTGCTTCGATAGCAGATCTCTCACTACGCTTCGCTTCGTTCGAGATGACAAGAAAAAAGGAGTTCGAGATAACAAGAAGGGGTGAGATGATAAGAGAGTATATTCTTACAATCAGTAAAAAAACGATAGATGATCAATTTAAAGACATTCGAAGTTTGGTTTGTAACGGGTAGTCAGCATTTGTATGGACCTGAAACACTGAAGCAGGTGGCGGAAAATGCACAGACGATTGCCAAGTCCCTGAATGCTGCTTCCCAGATACCTGTGCGGGTGCTGTGGAAAGACACTGTTAAATCGCCGGAAGAAATTTATAAAATATGCCAGGAGGCCAATACAACAGAAAACTGTATCGGTATCATTGCCTGGATGCACACTTTTTCACCAGCCAAAATGTGGATTGGTGGACTGAAGATCCTCAACAAGCCTTTATTGCATTTACATACGCAGTTCAACCGTGATATTCCCTGGGGAGAGATCGACATGGATTTCATGAACCTGAACCAGAGTGCGCACGGCGACCGTGAGTTTGGCTTCATCATGACGCGCATGCGCCTCAACCGTAAAGTTGTCGTAGGCCATTGGCAGGATGAGGAAGTATTGGAGCGCATCAATGTATGGGCGCGTGTAGCAGCCGGCTGGAAAGACTGGCAGGGCGCCCGCTTTGTCCGTTTTGGTGATAACATGCGCTATGTAGCAGTTACGGATGGCGACAAAGTAGAAGCTGAAATGAAATTTGGCTTTTCTGTGAACACACACGGCATTGGGGACCTGGTGCAAGTGATCAATGAGATTGGTGATGGTGATGTAGACAAACTGGTGCAGGAATACAATGATCGCTATAAAGTGGCCGATGTATTGAAGAAAGGCGGCAGCAGTTACGCTTCGATCCGAGATGCGGCCAGAATTGAATTGGGCTTGCGCTCTTTCCTGGAGCAAGGCAATTTCAAAGGTTTCTCTGATACGTTTGAAGACCTGCATGGTATGGTACAATTGCCGGGTATTGCCGCGCAGCGCCTGATGTGCAGCGGCTACGGATTTGCCGGTGAAGGAGATTGGAAAACGGCAGCGCTGGTGCGGGCCATGAAAGTGATGGGAGAAGGGCTGCCAGGTGGCAACTCGTTCATGGAAGACTATACGTATCACTTCAATCCAAAGAATCCGCAGGTGCTGGGTGCGCATATGCTGGAGATCTGTGAATCTATTGCAGAAGGTAAGCCTTCCTGTGAGATACACCCGCTGGGTATTGGCGGCAAAGCAGATCCTGTACGCCTTGTATTCAACAGTGCACCAGGTAAAGCGTTGAATGCTTCGCTGATCGATATGGGTAACCGGTTCAGGATGCTGGTGAATGAAGTGGAAGCTGTGAAGCCGGAACATGACCTGCCCAAACTGCCTGTAGCAAGGGTATTGTGGAAGCCATTGCCGGATATTAAAACGGCCTGCGCAGCCTGGATATTGGCGGGTGGTGCTCACCACACAGGTTATAGCCAGAACCTCACGTCTGAATACCTTCAGGACTTCTCGGAGATAGCCGGCGTGGAGTTTGTATTGATCGGTAAAGACACGAACCTGTACCAATTCAAGAATGAACTGCGCTGGAACGAAGTGTACTATAGGTAAGGGGAGAATACAGAATACAGAATTTAGAATACAGAGTACAGAATCGGGCGGCACGCATTTGTTCCGGGGATTAAAAACGGGAGAATGCAGTTAAAAAGGTATCAGTAATCGATGAATTGTTATAAGTACACATTATAATCCATAACGATAAGATGAAGGCACCTCGCATTGGGCAGGTGCTTTCATTTTGGTCCCAATGCCAGATAAACGGGAGGAAAAGTGGGTGGTGGCGTATTAAAAAATTGAGATCATTGGTACAAGGATTGACGAATTGAGTATGATTATTATAAAAATAATCGCTATTTTTCACGTTTGAAAAGTGCTTTAGCATATGAAAATAAATGCCGTCAGTATTGGTCATGCTAACAGTCGTTATTCTCAGTAGCCGTATAAGCCTTTCACCCTATTTTATATAACCATCTTTTCTAAACAACTTCTAAACGGTTATTGCTTATGAATAACAGCCTCGTGTCTTACGATTATTTAATCATCGTACTCTACTTTGTCCTGATAGGCTCTTATGGCTACTGGATCTATCGCCGTAAGAAGAAGGCTTCGATGGATACGAAGGATTTCTTCCTGGCCGAAGGCTCGCTGACCTGGTGGGCAATTGGCGCCTCCCTGATCGCCTCCAATATATCTGCAGAGCAGTTTATCGGGATGAGTGGTGAGGGATTTTTTGTGGGTACTGCTGTTGCCGCTTATGAGTGGATCGCTGCACTGGCGCTGATCATCATTGCCATCTGGTTTATTCCCATCTATCTTAAGAATAAGATCTATACGATGCCGCAATTCCTCAAAACACGGTACAATGAGACTGTGGCTTTGATCATGGCGGTATTTTGGTTGTTTCTGTACATATTCGTAAACCTCACTTCTATCTTATACCTGGGTGCTGTAGCCATTAAGGGAATGTTGGGCGGCAATGAAAATATGCTGCACATCATCATGCTGGCGCTGGCGGCCTGTGCACTCATTATCACGCTGGGTGGTATGAAGGTAATTGGTTATACGGACGTAATACAGGTGGCTGTGTTGATCATTGGAGGTCTGGCTACTACTTACCTGGCGTTAACGATCGTTGCTGAAAAGCTCGGTGTGGGTCAGGGAGCGCTTGCGGGTTTCAATGCGCTGTTGCAGGATTCTCCGGAGCACTTTAAAATGATATTGGATAAGCCGGAATCGACGGTTGGCGTTATCGATACGCCCAACAACCTGCAGATACAGAAGTATGTGGTATTACCGGGTATTGCCATGTATTTTGCCGGTCAGTGGATTGTGAACCTCAACTACTGGGGTTGTAACCAATACATCACACAACGTGCATTGGGTGCTGATCTGCAGACTGCGCGTACAGGCATCCTGTTTGCCGGTTTCCTGAAACTGATGATGCCTATTATTGTCATGTTGCCTGGTATCGCTGCCTGGGTATTGTACAAGAATGGTCACCTGCCTCAATTATCGAGCAAAGACGGCGCTTATTCCGCTATCCTGGGCTTCCTGCCCAATGGATTGAAAGGCTTGTCTATTGCCGCCCTTACGGCTGCTATTGTGGCTTCTCTGGCTGGTAAGCTCAACAGTATCTCTACTATCTACACGCTGGATATTCATAAAAAATACGTGAACAAGGGTGTGGATGAGAAAAAAATGGTGTGGATCGGTCGTCTGACTGTAGTGGCTGCCATCATCATTTCGCTCATCTTTACCTGGGATGATCTGCTGGGTATTGGCGGCGAAGGTGGCTTTACCTTTATCCAGAAGTATACGGGCTTTATCAGCCCCGGTGTATTTGCGATGTTCATATTGGGTATGTTCTGGAAACGTACCACTGGTGCAGCTGCGCTGGTAGGTGTGATCCTTGGTTTTGCACTGGCTATCTTCTTCAATAACTATGCGGTAGGCATTTTTGGTACGGATACCTGGATGTACACAGCCTATACTTACCAGAAAATGGAAGGCGGTGTGCTGAAGACGATCACAGAAATTCCATTCCTGATCAACATGGGCTGGTCATTTGTGATCACAGTAGCTACGATGGTGGCCATTAGTCTTGGTGGTCCGAAGGTGAATCCTAAAGCATTTGAGATCGACAGTTCTATGTTCAAGGTGAAGCCTGCTACGATCGTGCTGATCGTGATCACGCTGATGATACTGGCTGCCCTGTACATCAAGTTCTGGTAAACAGTAATTAACTATAGCTCTTTTTGAATAACAGCAGGCCGAGAGGTCTGCTGTTGTTATTTTGTCTGGACCGGGATTTTTTGGATCTGTGGGAGGGGTGGATCTTAATTTTTGGCGCGGCGGAAATGATCTTTACAGAAGAGTGGACACGGCGGATACACGGCTGTACAACGGCTTATATATGAAGGACATACGGGTGTATATCGCTATAAGGTCGCTATAACGTCGCTAAAAGGTCGCTACAATGTCGTTGAAAGGCCGCTAAGAGGCTGATGGTAAAAGGCTTATGAATTGCCTTAAACGGTGGCGGCAAGTAAGGTTTTCTGCAACCAGGGTGCAGAATAGTCTTCTATAAAACCTATAATATTATCGTAGGCACCAAACTCTTCTTTGGTATGCATACTCGTAATGACTACGGCCTGCATACCGGCATTCTGAGCAGCTTCCACTCCTTTGGGGGCATCTTCAAAGACCACACAATCTTCGGGCGCTATGCCCAGTTCAGCAGCGCATTTGAGATAAGTCTCCGGATCGGGCTTGCTTTTTACCACATTATCGGCGCTTACAATACTACTAAAATAATGCCGTATGTGCAGGCCATCGAGCACAAAGTCGATGTTAAAAGTGATGGCTGCAGAGCCGATGGCCATTTTGATCTGTTGGCGGTATGCCTGCTCCAGGAACTGGTCCAATCCTTTGAAAAGCTTCAGGTTGGGTCTGAACTCACGTTGGTATTGCTCTTCCTTGGCATAGCCCATGCTGTCTTTCTCACTTTCGGAAAAACGACCGGGGAATATACGTTCCAGCAATTCATTATTCTTACCATAACATTCTTCTTTGGTGCGCTCCAGGGAAATATCGGCGCCCAGGTTGGTGAGGATAGTATGCCATGCTTTAATGTGATAACCCATATCATCGATCATCGTTCCATTCAGGTCGAATAAGAATGCTTTCATAGGAGGCAAAGATAGGGAATAGAGGCATCGAGGCAACAAGGCAACGAGGGGAGAGGCGTCGGAGCAAATATAGTAGCTCAGATGTATTTCCGGATAGTATTATTTTTTCTCAACAGGAGCGTAGTAAGCCAGCTAAGGGAAAGAGCGATCATAAAACTAATACCGAATTTAATAACAGCATGAACCTGTAAGGGCAACAGGAAATATTGGCACCATACCACAAAGATGTAATGCACCAGGTAAATGCCATAGGCATTGGCAGTGAGGGATTGCCAGGCTGGTTTGGGCGAATGTACACTCGCTTTAAAAATAGCGAGGAAAGCCAGGCAACTGGCAGTACAGGAGGCTGTATAAATAGAGAAATACAATAGCCAGGCGGGTGTCTCCGCCAGTTGTTTTGATTGCACAAGGCTGGTGAGTGTATCGGGCACAATGGTGAGCAAAACATACATCACCAGGCATAAAACGGTCCACACAGGCCAGTTTTGCTTCAGCGTCGAAGTGTCGGCAAAGAGGCCTTTCCCCAGGTCGATGCTGCCTGCAATTGCTCCTAATATGAAATATCCAAAATACAATACCACGCGGCTTAATTGAAAGTCGAACGGGTAAAAGCCTGTCCAGGTGCCGGGCCCTATTGACCAGGCCAGGGGTACATACAACAAGCCGGTGGCCAGGAACAAAAAGAGAAAAAGTCCACCGGGTTTGTTCTGAAGGCCGGAAAGCGCGGCGCCTGCTTTGGTGAGCAGGCCACGCACCAGGGGGTAGAGCAGGGCAAGTACCAGGTTGAAAGCAAACAGCACCCAGATAAACCAGGGTGGCCCTACGGGCCATTGTTCGGTGGTAAAGAAATCAATAATATACGCTTTGATATTGTGCTGATGATGGGCCAGGTAATAAGCAGGGTAGTAGGCCACCAACATCAATAGGGATACGGCCACTAAAAAAGGAATGAAGAGGCGGTAAAACCGGTCGCGCAGGAAAGCTGGTACTCCTTTCTTGCGCAGGGCAGGCAACACAAAGATGCCACTGATAAAGAACATCAGGGACATGAAGAATACATCATTGAAGTTTTCAAAGATGTCCATTCCGATCCACCGGTGGGTATCTACTACGGGGTGGGTGGAAAGTATATAAGCTTCCGGGTGAAAAGTGGCGAATGTGGTATAAGCCAGGGAAGCATGGTGAGCCACTACCAACACGGTAAGTGCGGAACGCAGGTAGTCGAGCCATAAGGTGCGGTTTGGTGTAGCCCCCATGAAGGATGGTTTTCTCTAATACGCTTGAGAAGAAGAAAAGTTACAGGCAGGGCCAAAGCAGAGTGTTTATCGCAATGCTACTCCGATCTCAGGCTATTTACCGGGTTCATCAAAGCAGCTTTGATACTTTGGAAACTCACTGTTAATATAGTAATGAGCAAGGCCCCGAGGCCAGCCCCTGCAAAGATCCACCACGACATGGTTGCGCGATAAGCATAATGATCCAGCCAGTTTCCCATGCAATAAAGCCCTACGGGTACTGCGATGCATATCGAAATAAGTACCAGTACCACAAAGTCCTTACTCAGCAACCCCCACAGATTGAAGATCGAGGCCCCCAGTACTTTACGTATACCGATCTCCCGCACCCGTTGCTGGGCCATGAAAGAGGCCATACCAAACAGGCCGAGGCAACTGATAAAAATGGCCAGCACTGCAAAGGAAGTGGCCAGTTTACCTACACGCACTTCCATAGCGAATTTTTTGGCATACTCCTCGTCTGCAAAGCGGTAGGAGAAAGGCACGGAAGGAGAATAGGTCTTACACACCGCTTCGATCGTGCGCAATGCCTCATGGGCACTGGCCTGGGGATGGATCTTTATTAGGACATCATCAAATGGGCCGGGGCCAAGATAGAATATGGTTTGTTTGGCTGCTTCATAAGGTGATTCCATCACCATATCTTTCACAACACCAATGACTGTCCGGTCGCGCTTACCAACCCGGATGATCTCTCCCAGCGGATCTTTGAACCCCATGTATTTGGCTGCCGACTCGTTGAGGATGACCCCAAATGAATCAGTGATGGACTTGCTGGAAAAATCCTTCCCTGCGATGAATTCCCAACCTACTGTTTTTCCATAGTCGGGTGTTATCGCGATCCAGCCGAATCCGGCTTTTACAGACGGATCTTTTCCTTTCCAGTTGAGATCAGCCCGGTTATTGTTGATGCCTGTTACCGGACTGGAGGATTGGGCCACTGCTGCAATGGCCGGCGATTGCAATAGCTCGCTTTTTACCGCAGTAAAGTGTTGGTGCAACTCATCATTGCTGACCTCAATATCCACCAGCCCTTCCCGGCTATATCCTACGGGCCGGTTTTGCGCAAAGGCTATTTGCTTAAATACGATGATGGTGCCAATGATCAGGACAATGGATACGGTAAACTGGGTCACTACCAATGCCTGCCGGGGGATCGCGGCCAGCCTGCCTGCTTTGAAACTTCCTTTCAACACTTTAACAGGCTTAAAAGAAGATAGATACAAAGCTGGATAGCTGCCTGCTATCAGTCCTGTAAACAACGTAAAGGCGGCGCCTGCAGTCCAGAAGATCGGATACTGCCAGGGGATAGCTATATTTTTACCTGCTATTTCATTAAAAAAAGGCAGCAAGAGTTCGGCCAATAACAAGGCACCAATAAATGCCAGTGTGGCAACGAGCAGTGAGCCGATATAAAATTGTTTGATGAGCTGCCCGCGATCGGATCCGATGGCTTTGCGTATACCCACTTCCTTTGCTCTCTTCTCGCTTCTTGCTGTACTTAAATTCATGAAGTTGATGCAGGCCAACAGCAAAACAAACAACCCTATGATACCAAACAACCGTACATACCTGATCGCGCCTCCTGTATTAACACCCTGCTGAAATTCCGAATACAAGTGCCATTTGCTCATAGGTTGCAGGAATATCGCAGGTTTGGTTTCGGTAATTCCCGGGCCTCCCTGACGGAGTTTGATATCTTTTATTTTGGCTGACAGGCCGGCCATATCCGCATGGGCTGCCAGTTCTACATACAGGAATAAGGAATTGTCGTTCCAGTCGGTCAATGACCTTTCGTTGCCGGGTGAGTGAATATAATACTCCCATGGGGCTATAAATTGAAGATCATGGAAGGTGCTGTTACGCGGCAGGTCTTCATAAACACCTGATACGGTAAAACTGGCTTTATTGTCAAGTGTAATAATTTTTCCTACCGGCTCGCCCTCTCCAAACAAGGCGGTGGCCGCAGATTGGGCGATGAATATATTGGATGGCCCTTGCAGGGCTTTGACGGTACCCTTCAACATGCGTAGGGTGAATATTTCCGGACCTTCGGGGCCCATAAAATTTCCGTTGAAGAGCAGTTTTTTATCACCAGCCAGTAAGGTATGTTTCCCTGTCCAGGATGCCAGCGCTATATGCTTTAGATCACTTGCATAATTTTTTCGCAAGGCTGCATCCAGGGGTAATGGAACGGCTGTTCCGGTACGGACCTTACCATTATACGTACCATGTTCCATCACCTGGGCGATGCGGTCATACTGTTGGTGGTATTTATTAAAAGCCAGCTCGTCCCAGATCCATAACCCGATGAGCATCGCTACTGTCATGCCTACGGCAAGGCCGGAAATATTGATGAAGGAAGCTCCCTTGTTCTTGATAAGGTCTCTCCAGGCGGTTTTAATATAAATGTTTAGCATGTTGATGTTGCTCAATCCTGATGCCGGAGATAAGGTAATTGATTTCCAAAAGGATATAAAGAGACTATGTACGAATTGGTTCGTTTCTGATACAGGCTATGTTCGCTTTTGATACACCGGCATGGTCACTCAAGAACAATAGCAGGCAGGGGGAAATATTCTTTTTTATTTGTTGTTCAAGTTAACCGCTTAATTGTTAATTTGACACTTGAAACGATAATGACCACCATTCTTTTTATGATCAGTAATAAGGTTAACAATTGATAAGGAGTGGTTAATTGATATCGGGTAAAACCAACGATTTATGAAACATCTTGCCATAGCAGTTTCCTGCCTCGCTATTTTCTTTACAATCCCCTCTTTCGCACAAAATGATCCTGTGGTAATAAGGGCCGATCTGGCCAAAACTACCGGTGACATGAAACCGGTATGGGCCTGGTTTGGGTATGATGAGCCCAACTACACCTACATGAAGGATGGAAAGAAGTTGTTGTCGGAACTGGCAGCGCTGAGTCCGGTACCAGTGTATGTACGGGCGCACAACCTGCTTACCACGGGTGATGGCACGGCGGCATTAAAATGGGGTTCTACCAATGCTTACACAGAAGATGCACAGGGCAATCCCATTTACAACTGGCGTATTACGGATAGTATTTTTGATACCTACGTTCAGCGCGGCATGAAGCCGCTGGCGCAGATTGGTTTTATGCCCGAAGCGTTGTCGGTAAAACCTGATCCCTACCGGCATCACTGGCAGCCTGGCCAAAACTATAACCTGATCTACACGGGCTGGGCTTACCCACCCAATGATTATAAAAAATGGGGCGCACTGGTATATGAGTGGGTAAAGCATTGTGTGGCGCGCTATGGAAAGAAAGAAGTGGAAAGCTGGTATTGGGAATTGTGGAATGAGCCCAATATCAGTTATTGGAAAGGCACGGTGCAGGAGTTTTGCAAATTGTATGATTACACGGCAGATGCGGTGAAGCGGGCATTGCCTACTGCCCGGCTCGGCGGACCAGATGCTACGGGGCCTTCCTGGGATGTGGCAGCTAAGTTTCTCAAGACCTTTATTCAGCATTGTACCAGCGATACCAATTATGTAACGGGTAAGATCGGTACTCCGCTTGACTTTATTGCTTTTCATGCCAAGGGAGCGCCAAGGGTAAAGGATGGTCATGTGCGGATGGGAATAGCCAATCAGTTGCGCGATATATCGGAAGGGTTTAAGTTGGTATCTTCTATAGCTGCGGTGAAGAACCTGCCCATCGTGATCGGTGAGTCGGACCCCGAAGGATGTGCTGCCTGCGGCATGGCTACGAATCCTGAGAACGCTTACCGCAATGGCACGATGTATTCTTCTTATACAGCGGCCTCTTTTGCGCGCAAGTATTTACTGGCTGATCATTTTGGCGTTAATTTCCTGGGGGCAGTATCCTGGTCCTTTGAGTTTGAAAACCAACCCTGGTTTTATGGATTTCGTGATCTGGCTACGAATGGCGTTGATAAACCGGTGCTGAATGTATTCCGCATGTTTGGAATGATGAATGGTAAGCGGGTGGAAGTAACGGGCAACCGTATGCTCCCTTTGTTTGCCATCCGTGATTCAGGGGTACGGCAACCTGTTACGGATATTGGCGCCCTGGCGGCCAACAATAAAAAGACGGCCACGGTGATGGTATGGAATTACCACGACGATGACCTGGAAGGTCAATCTGAAAATGTACAGGTAGTGATAGCAGGAGTGCCTGCCAAGAAAGTGACGCTTACACAATTAGTAGTAGATAAGCACCACAGCAATTCTTATGAAGTGTGGAAGAAAATGGGGTCACCGCAGCAGCCCAGTGCTGAACAGATCAGTCAGCTGGAAAAAGCCGGGCAGTTGGAACAAACCAGTGTACAAAAGAATGTGGCTGTACAGGATGGGAAATTGACCGTTCCTATTACCATCGAGAGGCAGGGTGTGGTGTTGTTGAAAGCGGATTGGTAAAAGTGGTGCACCTACGGCGCACTAAACCTTTTGATACGTTTTCTACAAAGCTTTAGCCCCTAAAGGGGCTAGAAATACACTTTACTCTCCCAACCAGGAATTTAATATCGTCCGCTGTAAAGAACCAGGATTGGGTAACCGCGTTATCTTATAAGTGGAGGTATCAATGCCCAATCCTGCATAACCCAGGTATTTGCTATAATCCAATTCTTTGGTGGTATAGACATAGTCGAATAACTCCGTCAACGGATCGCCGGCTGTTTTGGTGATCACCTGGCGCAACTCCTCTTCTGTAAATCCTCTATGCTTCTTTTGGTAATATTCCTTGTAAAGGGTGCGCATCACATCGTCCAGGGATTGTTTGTTGTTGGTCTTTTGACGGATAGCAAAGTCAAACAACATACCTACCACAGGGCCCTTATCATAATAGGAAATGGTCTTGTTTTCTTTGTCATCCTTGCGGCCAAAAGGTCCGTCGGACCAGGTTTCGTAACTGGCCTGCTGTAGGGATTGGTACCGTTTGCCGATCCCCTTCTCAAAAGCCTTCATATTGCCAGTGAAAGCATTGAAAATATTGTCTTCAGTACTAAGGCCGGCACGCTTAACGATGAGGTATTCGTAATAAACGGAAAGTCCTTCTGATACCCACAGTTGGTTGGTACGGCTTCCATTGTCGTAATCAAAAGGTCCCAACTCGATAGGGCGGATACGTTTTACATTGTAATGATGGAAGTATTCATGTGTCAGGAAGTTGAGTGCCCGTATGCGGGAGGCTGTATCTTTCTGCGACTCGCCGCTGAAGGAGATAGCAGTAGAATTCAATTGCTCAATGCCACCCATGCCCCTGGGGCCAATAGACAAGAATGTATAATGCTTATAGGGAATATCACCCATGAGATCGGTGGCGGTAGTGATTATCTTCTTAAGGTCATTCATGAATGCCTGCTTGTCGAAATCGCCCAGTTTATAACCGATGAAACGGTGAGGGATTCCCCGCACGGTAAAGGCAGGCAGCTCATCGAGGTTACCAATTAAAAAAGGACTGTCATACAGTATATCAAAATTGGGCGCTGTATAGGTAAAAGGTTTACCTGCTACTGAATCAAGGCCGGTAGCTACATTGCTCCAACCTGTATAGGGTTTGATCTGCACGGTTGAGGAAAGATTGATCTTTCCGGCAGGGTGTATAAAAACACCTGCTGATCTGATAAAGGCGCGCTCCTCATCAATATAAGGAGTGCCCACAAACAAGCGGGTGGTCTTTACATCGTAACTGATGGTAAATGCTTTTTGCTTTTGATGGGATATATGCCAGGTGTTGCCCGCGCTCATATGCCAGGGGAGGGTATCGCCAGCCTGGTTCTTCACTGTGAAATGTTCTACATTTTTAGCATAGTCCAGGCGCTGGTAATAGCCGGGTGTCCATACGGGCATTTTAAAGTCGGTTGCCGTATCTTTTATAGCTGAGCAGCTAAGCTCCACATGGAAATAATGCGTGGCGGGCTGCTCCATGGACACTGTGAAATGGAACTGCTGTGCTGTAGTCGCGAGCTTTATTAGCAGCAGGCTAATAAGGAGGACGGCTTTACGAACGGGATAATGCATAAACTATGTTTTATTTTCACGAAGGGCTGCGCCCAAAGGGGCAATAATACCTTTTAATGCGTATTCTACAAAGCTGTTGCCCCTCTGGGGCAAAATACACGTTTGCTTCGCATTTCAATGCTACAAAGCGGAAGCCCCTAAAAGGGGCTTCGCTGTACTATTTTATTTCACCGGCATTTCTGTCGGGCGGATCAACACCCAGCAGTTGCTTTACAAAGAAATCTCTTTTCTTCTTGCGACCATATGGTCCTCCGTCGCTATGGCCCATGCCTGGCACGGTAAGAAGATCAAACATTTTATTGGATTTGATCAGGGCATCGGCCAACCTGTAGGTAGATTCGGGAGGTACATTGGTATCAGCTTCGCCCACAATGAGCAGCAACTTTCCTTGTAGCTTACTGGCATTGGTAATATTGGATTGCTCTTCATAGTGTTTGCCAATTGGGAAGCCCATCCATTGTTCATTCCACCATTGCTTGTCTACGCGGTTATCATGACAACCACAGGCAGATACTGCTGCCTTGTAAAATTCCGGATGGAAAAGGAGGGCACCAGCAGAATTTTGTCCGCCGGCAGAAGTGCCATAAACCCCCACACGTGTTGCGTCTACATAAGGGTACTTTTCGGCGAGGGCTTTGATCCATAAAATGCGATCGGCGAAGCCTGCATCAGCCAGGTTTTGCCAGCACACATCATGGAATGCCTTGGAGCGGTTGGCTGTGCCCATACCATCGCATTGTATTACAATGAATCCGAGTTCGGCCATACTCTGCATTTCACCGTGAGACATAAAGTTTTTTGGTACAAATGCATCCTGTGGTCCGGCATAGATATTTTCAATAACAGGGTAGCGCTTGCTGGGATCGAAGTTGCGGGGCCTGCATACTACCCCCCAGATATCTGTTTTACCATCTCTTGCTTTGGCTACAAATACTTCCGGCAGGCGTACACCCAGGGCCAGGTAAGCAGCTATATCTGCTTTCTCCAGTTCCAGTATAGGTTTTCCATCAGCTGTACGGTTCAGTGATGTTATGGGAGCTACATCGGGCGCAGAATAAGTATCTGTGAAATATTTCCTGTCGGGCGAAAAGTTGAGGGTATGGTTACCGACAGCAGGGGTAAGGGATACCAGTTTTTTGCCATCAAAGCCAATGCGGTAATAATGTACATTATAAGGATCTTCACCGGCTTGCATACCGCTGGCACGGAACCAGATCTCTCTTTTCTTTTCATCCACGCTGTCGATCTCGCGCACCACCCAATCTCCGGCAGTGATCGCATTTTTGATAGTTCCTTTTGCTGCATCTACCAGGTAGAGGTGTCGCCATCCGTCTTTTTCTGAACTCCAGATAACTTCCTCAGTCTCGGGCAGATAATGGGTAAAAATGCGCTGCTCGTAGATGAAGGTTTTGGTTTGTTCATCCACCACATTGCGGGTATTGCCGTTTTCACTGTCTACTTCAATGATCCGGAAGCGTTGGTGACCACGGTCTGCTTTTTCATAGGTGAAATAGCGGCTGTCTTTTCTCCAGCGTATATAAGGTGAACCCAGGAAGTCATATTTTTCTGTATTGATCTTTACAGCTTTTTTAGCTGCGATGTTGAACGTATACATTTCATAGCTGGTAAATTCATCGCCGGGTTGTGCATAGCGTTGTGAACGCAGCTGACCGCGCATGGTATTGGGCTGTGAAGAGAGAATATAATAGACTTCTTTTTGTTCACGCGGATCAATTTTATACCCAATGGCATATTTGCTGTCCGGGCTCCATACCAATTGGCCGTAGGGCTTTTCTTTGGTACCATCGGTCGTAAACTGAATCGCTTCCTGGCCTGCAGCTGGTTTTATGTAAACATTATAGTCTTTAATGAAGGATACCCATTGCTTGTCGGGTGAGAGGCTATCCCTTCTGCCATCACGATCCCAGCGCGGACGCCTGCGCGGATTGGGCATATTGGCTGCCAGTGTATCCGGTGATGCTACGCTGTTACAGGTTTGTTTGAGCAGATCATATTGCCACCATTTGTCCTGGTGGCGGAAGGTGATCTGTTTGGCTTTGTTGTCGAATACCAGGGCGCTAATGCCCAGCCTTTTGGCTGTGACTGTTTTGCCGGAAGCCTGGCTCAGGGCAGCAGCCAGTTGGGTGTGGTCGAAGGCTGGTGCTTTCTTACCTGCCACAGCATCTACATAGATATATTCGGTAACGCTGTCTTTGAGGTTGTTGCGGTACCAGAAGCCTTTGTTGTCGGCCTGCCAGTTGGGTTGTACGGTAGTTTTAAAAACCGAATTACGGGCCAGGCTATCCAGTTCGGCTGCATCGCGGTAGCGCTGCATGATCTCTTCATGGCTGGGCCGGTATTCTGAAGGCTTGTTTGGTTGGGCATTGGCCAACAGGGTGCCTGCCATTAACAAGGCGGAGGCAATTATGGTCTTATGGGTGGACATATATTAATGATTGGGTCGTGAATCGGAGCGCTAAATTTATTTGCTATAAAACCGCCAGTTTGTTTTAAAGTCTTTTGATACTGACTGATTGGTCAATATTACACGCAGCATTTCTATAGGCATGGCATTCTCTTTCAATACTGCATCATGGTACTGTTTGTAACTCATTTTACCACTGTCTACCAGTTCTTTTTTCATGGCATAGAATTGCATACCACCGATCATATATGCCAATTGGTATAAGGGGCCATAGCCACCAGTGAATGAGCGACGTACTTCTCCTTCTGCATTGGCGCGTTCGTGGGCTACGCGGTCTACCAGGAAGTCAATACATTGCTGGGGTGTCCATTTGCCGAGGTGATAATTGAGAGAGAAGATGATACGGGCGCAACGGTGCATACGCCAGAACAACATACCGATGCGGTCTTCCGGCGATTGGGGGAATTTCATGTCCCAGAGGATCAGTTCCCAATACAATGCCCAGCCTTCAGTCCAGAAAGGAGTGCGGAAGTTGCGGTAAGATTTATAGCGGTTGTTCATAAAGCCTTGCAGGTGGTGACCGGCAATGAGCTCATGGTGAACGGTGGCGCGGGAGAAATGCGGATTGTTGCCACGCATGCTCATGAGTTTGTCATCTTCTGCCATGGTATTGGTAGGGTAGGAGATGATAAAGTTTTCACCACCGAGGAAGAAGGGACTTACAAGCTGGCGTGCAGGTGGCATCATGCTCATGCGCCATGTTTCTTCTGCTATTGGTGGGATGGTAACGAGGTTATTCTTTTTCAGGAAGTCGATGGACTCATTGTAGAGCTTCATCATGGCTTCGGGTTGTTTGCCCGGTGGCACGTAGCTGTTCTTTACTTTTTCGATGGCTTTTTTCCAATCGTCGCCAAAGCCCATTTCACGGGAAGCTTTGAGCATTTCTGCATCGCACCAGGCAAATTCCTTGTTGGCAATATCGATCAGTTCCTGGGGAGTATAAGGGATCATTTCAGCCTCTAACTGGCGTATGAGCTCTTTTTCACCAATGGGAAAACCAACGATGCCGCTGCCATCATCTTTGCCACCTGGGGCTGATTTCTCTTTCTGCTGCCATGCTTTAGCATAATCGTTGAGGGCATTGTCGAGGCGCTTGAAAGGTTCAGGGATCCACCAGGTGAAGGCGGGATCATAGCCAATATAAAAGTCATTTACACTTCTGATGGCGTTTTGCAGGCCGCGAATGATATTGCCGGCGCGGCGGCTGAGGGCAATATCAATAGCAGCTTCTTTATCCAGTTTCTTTGCAGTGCTGCTGATCTCTGTAGCCAGGGCATTCATCGTTGCAGCCAGCTGCTGGGCATCCTGCTGGGTGCCTCTGCGGCGTATCTTCTCTACTGCATAGATCTTATCGGCAAATGTGAACCATTTGGCCAGCTGGCTAAATTCCTGTTCTTCTTCTTTAAGCAGGCCCAGTTGTTCATCCAGATTCCTTTTAAAAAGAATGTAATCGACCTTGGAACCGGCCGACAGGGATTCAAATTTTACTTGTTGTAGTTGCTTCAGATACTCGTTTTGCAGCTGCTCGAGGCGTTGACGGCGTTCAGGAGAGCTTTCTACTGCATAAAAGCGGGTGAGACTGCCGCGATCGGCATTATACTGCACCATGATGTTGTTTATTTCACTAGTGTGCTGATACAGGGCGGATGTTTGTGACCATCCTTGTACTGTGGATAAAGCAATGCACAGGAGGAATAAAACTTTTAATCGGACGGCTTGGTTCATAGCAGGTGATGTATTGTTTTAGTTGATGAGTGAACGATGGTTGTATTTGGACAGACGAAAGTTCAGCAAAATATTGATTCATACCTTACCTTTTGTAAAAGGGTTAAGATTTGCTAAGGATCAGGCAGGATTTGTTGTGGGTGAATGGAGGCACGTACGGGCTGCATTCAGAAGTTCATATTGGAGTGGCCAAACAGGGGTTTGAATAAAAATTAACATATCGGGTGATGTGATTGGTAGCCATTTTACAGACAACAGTACATGCATTGTATCAATGATTTATGAATGGTGCAGCGTTGTCTCTTCATTAAGTGTCACATGCACGTTTTTAATAACTTATTTACCGATATTAACCTGACATGTTTTATTTTCAAAAAAAGGTGGTAATATTGGTTAAGTATGAAAGTTGTACAATTTACAATACCTGTTGCTACAGAGTATTCTATTATCGTGCAGGAAGATGTGTTGCCTTACTTCTACAACCATCTTCACCGCCATAATGAGATACAAATCACCTGGGTTATTAAAGGTGAAGGAACGTTAATTGCGGGAAATTCCATGCAGCGTTTTAAACCTGGTGATATTTACATCATCGGCGCCAATCAGCCCCATTTATTTAAGAGTGAGGATGCTTACTTTGAGAAACGCAGTAAAAAGGAGATCCATGCGTTGACGATGTTTGTAGATCCCGGAGGACTATTCAGTCATATTCTTCATTTACCCGAAATGAAGAGTGTGAAGAAGTTTCTGGAGGCAACGGCGGCTGGTATGCAGATACCGCAGGCTTATAAGCCCCAGGTAATGGAAAAAATGCTGCAGGCAAAAGAAGCACGTAATGGCTCGCGGCTGGCTACTTTTATCCAGTTGCTGCAGTTGATGACCACCATCAAGAAGTACAAGACACTGGCGAATGCCGGTACAGAGTATTCCATCAGTGAATCTGAAGGATTGCGCATGAACGATGTGTATCAGTATACGATCGCGCATTATACTGAGAATATCAGTCTGCACCAGATCGCATCTGTAGCGCACCTTACCCCGCAGGCTTTTTGCCGGTATTTTAAAAAGCATACACGAAAGACCTATATTACCTTTCTCAACGAAGTGCGGGTAAATGAAGCCTGTAAGAAGATCGTGGCCCAGGATTTCGACAGTATTGCCACCGTAGCCTATCAAACCGGTTTTACCAATGCGGTTACTTTCAACCGGGTATTTAAGAAGATCACAGGCCAGCCTCCCAAAAAGTTCCTGAACGAATATTTGCATAAGATCGACTAGTTACATGGCTTTTTCGGCCAGTTACTCAATAAACCTTACCATTTGCGCAAAGTGTTGTATTAATCACGCTTGCCGGGATAGCTTTGCTATGGCTCATAGGAAAGCCGGATGAAGCAAACATGCAAAAGCTGGGCAGGCAGCTTAAGAGATGCCTGTCGCAGCTTTGCCACATAATTGGAACAGGCGTATACCAAGAGGGTTGCTGAGAATTCAGTAACCCTTATTCTTTTGTATCAACAGGGGATTTGGGAATGGCAGTGCGCTGGGCAGTGTAAATGCCGGTGTGACCGCTGAAGTAATAGGCTGTGAAACAGGCGATGGCAAAGTACAAGGCATGATCGGCGCCAAAGAGTTCTATTCCCATCAATGTACAGGCCAGCGGTGTATTGGTGGCGGCAGCAAAAACGGCAATGAAGCCCAGCCCGGCAAAAAGATCCACCGGCGCGCCGGTTAATATGGCCAGGGTATTGCCCAGGGCAGCCCCAATAAAGAACAAAGGGGTTACTTCTCCGCCTTTGAACCCGGTTCCCAGGGTAATGGCTGTCAGCAAGAGTTTCCACCACCAGCTCCACCCGTTTACTCCCCCGGCATGAAAAGCATTGGTAATAGAAATCCCGGCAGGATCTTTCGACACGACACCCAGGCCGAGGTAATCACGGGTGCCCAGCAACAAAGTCAGCAGGATAATGAGACTGCCGCCTACAACGGGGATCAGCCACTGGCGGGTAGGGATGTACCGGTTGGCCTGGCGCTTGATGGCATGGGATAATTGGATGAATAACCAGGCTGCCAACCCAAAAGCTACACCACCGAGGATTACTTTGATCAGAAGTGGAATGGTACCAGCAGTGAAAATGGAGGTGTAAGGTATTGCCGGTAAAATATCAATATGGTAGTGGGTATGATGAATGCCCCAGGCGGTGCATACGGTATCGGCCATTACGGAAGCCATCAGGCAGGGAATAAGGGCGTTGTATTGAATCCTTCCAATAGCCAGCACTTCCAGAGCAAAGATGGCTCCGGTGAGTGGTGTGCCAAATACGGCCCCAAAGCCTGCAGCTATGCCGGTAAGGAGTATAATGCGCACATCTTCTTTGGGAAGCCTGAACCATTTGCCCAATAAGGAAGCCATACTGCCGCCCATTTGAACGGCGGTTCCTTCCCGGCCGGCCGATCCGCCAAAGGCGTGGGTGATGAGGGTGGTGAGCAGTACCAGGGGGGCCATCCGGGCTGGTACACCTGCGCCGGGCTCATGGATCTCTTCCAGAATGAGGTTATTCCCCGCTTCTGCATTTTTGCCCCACAGTTTATAAAGAAAATGAATACCGATGCCCGCCAGGGGCAGCAGGAACAACAACCAGCTATACCGCCATTGCAAATGGGTAGCTTCCTCCAGCAGCCAAAGGAACAAGGCTACCAGCGATCCTGTGACGGCTGCCACGGGGATGGTGATCAAGGTCCACTTGAGCAGGTGACGGACAATAAACAATTGTTCAACCGAAGCCAGGCTTCTTTTCATTATATGCAAATGTAGGCAGCAATAATAAAGGATGTTGCCGGTTTGGGCAACATCCTTTGTACACACACATTCTACAGATCCCTGCTTTTATTTATGGCCGTGCGAAGTCTACGGTCGGTTTCAATACACCTGATAAGGCATTGTACACCGGGCCACCTGGCAATCCCAGGGGAATGCCGTCTGTCATCAGTGTAGCAGGGCCTACAGGATCATAATTACCGGTGATGAATCGGTTGACACAAATAGAATCATGGTGCAAACCCATCTCCGGAGCATTTACACCAGGACCGGGGGTAATAGGACCGGGATAGGAATAAGTAGCCGTAATAAGGCCGGATACTTTATTAATGTCCAACAGGCGGCCAGTAGTACCGCTTACGGCCATCACGTAGAGCTTGCCGCTCAGTGTCACGGTAAGCCCGCGCAGGAACAGGCTGGGGGAGAGGGGATTGGGCAGGCAATTCACTGTAGGAGCGCCCGGTATGCCGAGCCTTACTACGCGGTTGTTGGGACTGGCAGTACCCCGGTTGATGGCATAGAAAGCGCCTGTAGTTGGATCGCGCTCTACATCGCTCAGGTTGAGGGCCAGGCCACAAGTATTGACGGGGGCAATAATGGTGATACAATTGGGATCGGTGAACCTCAGGATCTGGTTAGCAGGTGAACTGGGTGCTATGCCCGTGGTGCCCCAGAAGATCCCGGTGGTGGGGTCGTAAGACAAACCGGTAGCAAAGCGAATGGGTGCGCCAGAACAGGCGAGCAGCTGGTTGGTTCCCAAACTGCCGTTGACTGGTCCTACTACTACCGATCCGGTAACAGGTGATCCGCTTACCTTATACAGGTAGCTATTGCCGGTAGCCGGGTCTACAGCCAGGTTGTACATAGGCGGCTGGCAAGGGGCTGCCGCTGCGAGCGTTTGCTTGTCTGATTCGCCGGTGGGTGGCAGTGGATCGATTGCTGTTGTCGTTTGTTTTTTACAGCCCGCTATCAATAACAGTGCTGCTGCCAGGATGGCAAAATGGATACTTTTCATATACAAGGTGTTAATGGTTCGCCTTCTTTTTCGCATTCCGGCATTGCGCCCTACTCTGTTAATGGATTTTGGGGATACTCCATGGTCATGGCAATAAAATGTCTGGTGCTGTTGCCAGCTCCTGAGGCAGGGATCCATAAATTGGAGAGGGTTGCTGTAGTTGCTAACTGTGCAATGCGTAGTGTATGATCAAATGTAATGCATTTACCGGATATGTATAATCGTAGTTTCACTATAATTATGATGCATTCAGATGAGGACTAGTTGTCCACATTTTTGTATTAACGAAGAATTAGACGTATATTTTAAAATAGGGTTTGCCTGGCTGTTTTGTTATCTTTATCGCATGAAGGAAGCCAGTAAAATGCTGATCTTTAATAACGTTCGGGACCAATACATCTACCTGGGATTACCGGTAGATGGTATCGAAGCCAATAATGAATTCAATATTCATCACCTGCAGGCTGTTCATGCTACGGTACCTTATCATTCACCGGTATTCAGGGCCAACTTCTTTTCTTTCGTATTTGTAAAAGATGCCCATGGACGATATACTACGGATAACCTGGCTTTTGAAACGGTACCAGGTACGATCTATTTTACCAATCCCGGTCACCATAAATCCTATGAATGGCGTCGTATAGGTAGTGTATGCCTCATTACGCTCAGTGAGTCCTTCCTCAAAGAAAATGTGCATGCGGATATTTTTGAAGAGTTTCCTTTTCTGCTGGCCGAAACAGTTCCGCCCCGTGTATTGGAGCCGGACAATTTTGCAGAATTCGAACAGTTGTATAGGCAGATCGCCAAAGAATACCTGGCTCATTCGGCTTACTGCAATAAGATCATCGGCAACCTCTTTGTTGTTTTATTGCTGAAGATCAAAGAGTATTTCTGGAAAGATTATAATCCCATCTATGAGGGCAACCGAAGTTCCCAGATCGTAAAAGAGTTCAAACGGATGCTGGAAAAGCATTACCGCGATATCAGCAAAGGGCTGGTAGAAAAACCATTCCGGGTGCAAGACTATGCGGCTGCACAAAACCTCCACCCCAATTACCTCAGCAATGTGATCAAAACCAAGACGGGTAAATCGATCAGTACCTGGATGGCGGATAAAACCATTGCTGAAGCAAAATCCTTGCTGCAAAACTCCTCCAGCTCTATTAAAGAAATAGCCTTCCTCCTCGGCTTTACAGAATCCACGCATTTTAGCAATTATTTCAAAAAACACACCCAGGTTTCCCCCGTTCTCTTCCGCAAACAGCATGGCAGGCAGGAATCTTAGAATTTTGCATCTTATCGTATGATCCTTGTACTTTTTGAGGAGTGCTTGTGTACCATCTTTGTTCCATCAAACAAAACAAAGAAACATGAGCACACTACAAGAAAAAGTAATACTCGTAACGGGCGCCTCCAGGGGCATTGGAGCAACCATCGCGCACAAACTGGCAGCTGCCGGAGCTAAAGTGATTGTTAACTACGCCGGTGGTAAAGAAGCTGCTGATAAAGTAGTAGCCGGGATCAAACAACTGGGAGGAGATGCCATCGCCGTTCAGGCGGATGTGAGCAAAGCCGATCAGGTAAAGAGCCTGTTTGATGCAGCCATCGCCGAGTATGGCCGGATAGATGTATTGGTCAACAATGCCGGCATCATGATCACTAAATTGATCAAGGACACCACGGACGAAGACTTTACCCGCCAGTTTGATATCAATGTAAGGGGCACTTTCAACACGTTGCGTGAAGCTGCTACCCGCCTGGCGGATAAAGGTAGCATCATCAATTTCTCTACTACGGTAAACCGCCTGATGTTACCCACGTATGGTACTTATGTAGCTACCAAAGCAGCAGTGGAGCATTTAACCCGCGTGTTTTCAAAAGAAGTAGGCAGCAGGGGCATCAATGTAAACTCTGTTTCACCCGGCCCTACCAATACGGAATTATTCACCAAGGGCAAACCACAGGAAGTCATTGATCGCCTGGCATCCCTTGCTGCGTTTAATCGCCTCGGCCAACCGGAAGATATTGCTCCGCTGATCGTATTCCTGGCCAGTGATGATGCCAAATGGATCACCGCGCAAAACATAGGCATCAACGGAGGTGTAGCTTAATAACACCATTTCATCAAATCATTCAAATACAATTACCATGAATAGTTTAAAAGGCAAGGTTGCCCTCATTACAGGATCAGCCCGGGGATTGGGCAAAGCGATTGCAGAACGTTATGCAGCCCTGGGCGCCAATATTGTGATCAATTATTCCAAAGACAAAGCATCGGCAGATGAAGTGCTGAGCAATATTACCGCCATGGGTGTGAAAGTAATTGCGGTACAAGCTGATGTGAGCAAAGTTGCAGACATTGAAAGGCTTTTCGCAGAAGCTAAAAAAGCATTTGGTAAAATAGACATTGTAGTAGCCAATGCCGGCATTGAATTGGTAGAAACACCGGTAGTTGATTTTACTGAAGCGCAGTTTGACCGGGTATTCTCGATCAATACCAAGGGCTCTTATTTTACCATGCAACAGGCTGCCAGGAATGTGGAAGACAATGGCCGTATCATTTACATCGCCTCCAGCACTACTTCTTTTCCTGTGCCCGGCATGGCTGTTTATGGCGGCAGTAAAACCACTCCCCGTTATATGGTCGATATCCTGTCAAAAGAAATTGGGCACCGGGGCGTAACGGTCAACTCGATCATTCCTTTTGCGGTAGATCATTCCGGCATCTTTGCGGAACCCGGCAGCTACCCTGATCTGCGTAGGCAATTGCTCGACAGTTGTCCCATGGGTCGCCTGGCAGAAGTGGAAGATGTGGCCAATATTGCAGAGTTCTTCGCCAGTGATCTTTCTTCCTTCGTAAATGGACAGCATCTCCTCGTGAATGGCGGGGCCACCAATTAATTATAACTTTAATAGAGGGAGTAGCAGCTATACTGTAGCCTGCTATTTACTCTTTTTAAACAATGCCACATGATTAGTAAGATCTTCAATGCCGCCCTGATATTATTTGCTGTATTTATGGGTATTAAACAAGGCTGGGCTATGCTCAATGGCAAGCCCGAAATGCTGGATATGTTTAGCAAATGGAATATGGGCAAAACCGGTGTTGTGCTTTTCGGCGCAGTAACTTTGTTAAGTGCCTTACTCATTCTTTATCCTCCTACCTTTCTGTGGGGCAACTTCCTCATGGCGGCCTCGATACTCCTGCTCATTTGCTTTCACTTGCTGGACAAGAACCTGAAAGGGGCGGCCATTGAATTGCCATTTTTACTGATCAACCTGGTGATCGTTTATTTGCAACATCCCCTGGCAAAGACAAGTTAATAGTCATAAGCAAATAAATACAGTTCGTTCTTCTCTCCCGGATGTATATCAACGCTAAACTGGGAATCTTTAATACTCCTTTTTAAATTCCCTGAAATGTGTAGATAGGGGTCCCCATTCGTCATTTTGCGAAATTTGAATCCGGTTGGGGTAAAGCTTTCTATAGCACCTAATGTCGAGTCAGCCCTTTTTATCCTGTCCAGATACTTTTTCTTTTGTTGGATTGATATGACAACATCCTCTGCCAACAGTTGATCGATTTTTTGGTAATCTTTTCGCTTCAGTGTGTTTACGATTTCGGTTGCGAAGTCCATTTTGGCGCTTACTATTTTCAATGAATCAGGCGAATATTCAAATTGGAACTTTGCGCCGCCTTTGTAGACGATGGCGGATTTAATTTTATGGTACTGCCGCTTGTCGTTTTTAGTGTGGGTATAAAAAATGTAGGCAAAATTAGAAGCATACATTTCGGTCCATTTGGCAGTCTCATCTATCGGCCACTCGCTCATTTCGATCTCAAAAAAGGATTGTTTTCCCTTGTCGGTGGATAGATTTGTGCCGAAGGAATAAGTACAGACACCTCCATAGAGATCAACAATTTCTTTGGTTGCTTTGGTCTCGTTGTCGGATAGAATTGCCTGCTTACAGGAAATGGACAGTACTATTGGAAGGGCTACGATCAGTCTTAATAAATAACTCATCTACGGAAGGGGTTAGTTGTCTGCTAAGATAATAGAACGTTTTAAGGTTCCAAATAGGGTAGAGAAATATTAAAACTACAGTTGTAGTTGTTTAATTACAAGAATAGTTCTATACTTGTGATATGAAACGTAGGCTCAGCGAAAAAGAAGAGTCCCTGATGCAGGTTGTGTGGGAGCGAAACCATGCTTTTGCCAAGGAAGTACGGGAAGCATTGCCGGACCCCAAACCCCATATTAATACCGTTGCCACCATGATGCGCCGGTTGGTGGATAAAGGCTTTTTAAAGATCGAGGATTTCGGCAGCACCCACCGGTACCTGCCTGCCATGTCGAAAAAGGAGTATACCAATCTTTTTGTGAAACCATTGCTGGCCGGGCTCTTTGGCAATTCCATTAAAAATGCCGTGACTTTTTTTGCAGAAGAAGAGGAGATATCAGCCGCTGAACTGAAGGAAATCTTAAAAATGATTGAGAAGAAAAGGAAATAAATGATGAATGCCCTGTTCACTTATTTACTGGAAGTCAATATTGCACTGGCAGTACTGGTGATCCTTTATTATGTCTTCTTCCGGAAAGTAAAGCTCCTTTTGTTGAATCGTTTTATCCTCTTATTAATTCTGGTAATAAGTTTCTGTATTCCTTTCTGTCCGGCAATAATGTATGAGTCTGATTTTACTCATTCACAAGAGGTGCAGCTGCATCCTGGCAGCAATGATGGAAAAGACGCTATTCTTTCCTTGCCGTCTGGTATAAACGCAACTGAAGGAAACGCCAACAACATTTATAAAGGATTGCTTTTTGTGTACGTTTTGGTTTGCCTGTTTTTGTTGACAAAACTTATAGTCCAGATTATTAGTATAAAGCGGATCATCAGGAATAGTGATAAAATACAGGAGGAGGGCCTGGTTTACTGCAGAACAGAAAATTATACAACTCCGTTTTCCTTTTTTAAATACATCATTCTGCCTGAAAACAGGGATGTTGCACATCCCCAGATTGTAATACATGAGCAGGCCCATGCAAAGCAATGGCATAGCATCGATGCGTTGTTAAGTGAGTTTATTTGTGTTTTGTTTTGGATAAATCCCCTGGTGTATTTGTATCGGAAACTGGTCAAGACCAACCTGGAATTCCTGGCTGATGAAGCGGTATTGCGTTGCGGCACGGATGCGCCCACTTACCAGTTGAGCTTATTGCAACATGTTTTAAAGGCTTCCGGAAACACGATGGTGAGTACGTTCTATTCATCAACGATCAAAAGCCGTATCAGGATGATGAATACGGAAAGGCCCTATGCGCATGAGAGGATCAGTTATTATTTGATGGTGCCGGTAATAGTTGGGCTATATCTGTTGATCAATCCGCCTAAGCCGATCCTGATGGAGAAGGCCATTCTGGAAAAACTGTCAACCAGGCTTCCCGGATATAACCAGAATGATCATAAAGAAAATGATATAAAGACTGCTTCAGTTCCCAGGAAAGAAAACAAGCAAAGGCGCATTCCCAGGCAAAGCAATGTTTTTGTAAAGGAGCCACTGCAGCAAACGATTGTAGAAAACACCAGTCCCGCTCTCCGGCTTCATATCGATGCAAGATCAGATACAGTCAGAGTTAGTTTAAGGCCACTGGAACAGCCGGTAACTCAAATGTATGAAGGCCTTTACCTGATTGGCGATAAAGTATACTCAGAGCCAGAGCTCAGAAAGGCCGTAGAAGAGGCTGGTCAATTGGAGATCATCTTACCTACGAGACCCCGGATCGCCTACTATTCACCCGGCAGTACAGATGCTATTAAACGCTGGGGCAGTCAGGCTGAAAAAGGAATCGTATTGGTAGAACCTATCAATGATCTCCAGCCCGTAATCCATAAACTTTAATATATGCGCTACTTATGCCTTGCGCTGGTGCTGTTGGCACCGGCCCTGAAAACCTATGCTCAAAACGGCTATACCTTAACATTGAATGTTACTGGTTTCAAAGAAGGGACGATGGTTAAACTGTTGGATCTTGATCAGGGGCGGATTGTTGACTCTGGAAAGCTCTACCAGGGAAAACTGCTCTTCCGGGGTAAGGTAGACAATGTGGTGCCGGCAAGATTGCATACGGACGATGGTCAGTATATGATTGTCTACCTGGAAAACAAACCAATCTCAATAACGGGTGATGTAACCGATTTTCAATACTCAAAAATAGCAGGTACGGAAACGAATGCGATGTGGACTGTGTCAAGGGACTGGCTGAAAGGGTATGAGAAGGAGCGGGATAGCCTGATGACTAAATATTTCACGTTGGGAGAAGCAGACTCGCTGGAAAAGAAAAAGATACTCACCAGGGTAAATCATCAGATTGATCCGGCTGTAACAGGCTTTCGAAAGGGTTTTATCAAAAAAGAAAAGCCATCTTATTTCACTATGATGGAGTTGTTTTTTCTTCGGACTGACTTTTCAACAGATTCATTAAGCTATCTCTTTAACAGGTTTCCGCAGGAATTGCAATTGACTAAGAACGGCCAGGCCATCGCTGCTTTTCTCAATAATAAAAAGCCTGCAATGGGTATGCCTGCTGCTGATGTTGTTGGTATAGACGGGAAAGGCAATACGCACAAGCTATCCGGTTTGAAAGGGAAATATGTATTACTGGAATTCTGGGCTTCCTGGTGCGGCCCCTGCAGGATGGAGAACCCTAACTTGGTAAAGCTGTACCAACGATTTCAGTCTAAGGGGTTTGAAATATTGGGATTTTCGCTGGATACCAATAAAGACAGTTGGCTGGCTGCGATCAGTAAGGATAAATTAGGGTGGACGAATATCAGTGAATTAAAAGGGTATTATAGTGTGGCAACTGCTGCTTACCATATCAGGGCCATTCCGCACAACTTTTTGATCGGTCCCGAGGGTGTGATCATCGCGATTGACCTTGTAGGAGAAAAACTGGAAGCAAAACTGAAGGCTTTGCTGGAATGAGCCGTATATTGCCTTTAGCCGGTTAGGGAATATTCTTTATTGGCTAAATATTGATCCATCACTGAAAACAGCATATATGGCGCAGACAGAGATCGCTGGTATCATTACCGCATTAATTGATAAAGTAGAAAAACTCATTCCGGAGTATTTACAATTGGAGGAAGAACGTAAGAAGGCCAGAGGCGGTATTGCCATTTGTATCATTGATCCGGAAGGAAGCGTGTACGGGAAGATGTTTGGGGAAGACAGGATACTGGCAAGGGAACGTTACCGTACTGCCTGGATAAAGGCAAGTCAGGTGTGGATTACCGGCATAAAGACCGGGGAATATGAAAGACTTGTATACAATGGAGAAATTGATGAAGCCACCTTCGGTATTAAAAAGCCTGATTATATAGGGTGGGAGGGGGGACAGCCCATTCATTTACCTGGTGGCATGGTACTGGCGGTAGGGTTCAGCGGGCTTCAGAGTGCTACTGATTTGGAGATTGTGAACAGGGTCTTGGGAATGGAAGGTTGATTGGCTGTATAATGAATTCGTAAACAACCTGGCATACTGGAGAGGAGAAAGGGAATACTTATCCTTTTCTACAAAACAAAAAGAGCCGCACATTACTGTGCAGCTCTTTTTGTTTTGTACCCGGGAAGGGAGTTGAACCCTTACTCGCCTTTCGGCAAACAGGATTTTAAGTCCTGCGCGTCTACCGATTCCGCCACCCGGGTAACTGAGTGACGATTGTCGAAAAAAAAAGCAGATAACAACGGCTATCTGCTTTTCATTTTGAGCGGAAGACCGGGCTCGAACCGGCCACCCCGACCTTGGCAAGGTCGTGCTCTACCAAATGAGCTACTTCCGCTTGTACTCACCCGTTGTTTTACCAAAGATGAGTAATATTTTTATCTTCTAAAGAACTACTGTTTGATTTGGGAGTGCAAAAATAGGAAACTTATAATTCCTGCAAAATCTTTTTGTGATTTTTTCTAATTAATTATCACCTATTTATACTCCGGAGTGTAGAGCGTGTTGCTCGGTACATTCACTTCAGGCTTGCCCTTATAGCTATGCTTATACAAACTATAACAGCCACCAGATATGAAAGCTACTAAACAAAATACCTGCAGGTAAAACAAAAATACAGAAGAGTTTACCCAGTTACTTTTAAAGTCCTTGCTGCTGTGATCTATCTCTTGATGTTGATCCATAATCAGTTGATTGCGATGCAAAAATAATGGTTCAGATGAAAAAATCAGCTTTTATTTCCAACAATTTCTGCAAAGGTTTTTTTTCCTTCTATAAAATGGCTGCACACCACACTTTTATGAAGATATCCTTGCAGCTTGCCTTTTTTACTGGCCGGAAAAATACTCTGCTTTTGTTTAAAAAGCAACCATGCCACAAAAGCAATGTGCGCGCGGAAAACAGCCATAAAATACCTGCCTTCTCCTTCAAATAACGATTTGAACGCCGAAACAGTATCCAGCCAAAACCGGTACAATATTTTCCAGGTGGCCATCCCCGCCGGCATGTTTTTGGCCATCATGATGAGGTTATTGCGAAAATTCAGGAACACCTTACGCGAATTGCCTTTGGGCAGGGTACCCCCGCCTACATGGTACACAACGGACTGAGGGCAGGCATATACCTGGTAACCTGCCAGTTGCAGCCGCCAGCAGAAATCAATTTCCTCCTGGTGTGCAAAGAAAAAGCCATCGAGGCCCCCCAATTGGTGGTATAGATTGGCTTTTACGAACATGGCCGCTCCACTGGCCCAAAAAATGGGCACAGCCTGGTCATACTGACCATTATCCGGCTCACACAGATCAAAGATGCGGCCCCGCGCCAGGGGATACCCCAGGTAATCCAGCCAGCCACCGGCAGCCCCGGCATATTCAAATAAATTACGGTTTTGGTATTGCAATAGCTTGGGCTGGCAGGCGCCTATCGTAGCATCCGATTCCATCAATGCGATCACGGGCTCTATCCAGCCGGGCGTTACTTCTACATCCGAATTCAGTAATATATAATAATCTCCTTTCACCTGCTTCAATCCTTCATTGTAACCTTGAGCAAAACCCAAATTGCCGCTATTGCGTACAATTTGAACAGCAGGGTAGTGGGATTGCAGAAAAGATATAGACTCATCGGTCGACGCATTATCGATCACCACAATATTCTTATTGGTCCAGGTAGACGCCTGTACCGACGGCAGGAATTGTTCCAGGAACTTCCGTCCATTCCAGTTGAGAATTACTATAGATACCAAAGGTTGCGTCATAATAGCTATTCCGGGATCATTCCCGCATACACGGGGATGCAAAGGAACGGATTTTATAGATTCTTAGTATTTTCTAATGGGTATACTACAGATTTACCTAAACTTTATCTTCCATTTAAAATGTCAGGCTGAGCCCGTGGAAGCCGCCTTTTGAACAGTGGCATAATTAAACGGAATGGAAACTTTATCTTGCGATCAACCTGATTAAAATCAACAAATCTGCCTGTACATGATCCAACCGCTGTTTAACTGGAGAACCGGGTTAGCCATCATTGCCATTGCCATTGTAAGCGGTACTGTTTTCTATTCACAGTTCCTGGCCAAACAGATTGCCCGCGAAGAAAGGCAAAAGGTAGAACAATGGGTAGAGGCAGGTAAGCTCATCATGAACGATACTACGGGCATGAGCGATAAACTTGTGAGCATTATCATTTCTGAAAACCGCACCATTCCCATTATAGAGACCGACGAAAAGAACAATATTACGCAATATGTCAATCTCGATTCTGCGAGCATCGCTCAGGACAGTAATTATATAAAGGAGCGACTAAAAGAATTCAGCAAACAAAATGAGCCGATTGTATGGGCCGATCCCCGCGAAAGCACCCGAACCAACCGCTATTATTATGGTCATACCAGTTTGCTTACCCAGGTACGCAATTACCCCCTGGTACAACTGCTGATCGTGAGTTTGTTTATTATTATTACCATTACAGCGCTTACTACCAGTTTTAAATCATCCCAAAACCGGGTATGGGCAGGCATGGCCAAGGAAACAGCCCACCAATTGGGTACCCCTCTTTCCTCCTTGCAAGGTTGGGTGGAGATGCTGAAAGATAATCCCGACAATGAAAAGATCGTGACGGAAATGGAAAAGGATGTCAATCGGCTGAAGCTCGTATCCGACCGTTTTGGTAAGATAGGCAGTACACCGCATCTGGAAGAGCACAATGTGGTAGCCCAGGTATCGACGATGATCGAATACATCCGCAAAAGAGCGCCCGGTAAAGTGTTGTTTTCATTGGATACGGGGGGCGAAGCTGAGATCCTGGCCCATATCTCCCCGCCTTTGTTTGACTGGGTAATTGAGAACCTCCTCAAAAATGCGCTGGATGCGATGGAAGGCAAGGGCAGTATAGCCGTGCAGATCAGACAGCAGGCAGCCGAAGTGCTGATCGATGTGACGGACTCGGGCAAGGGAATCGCTCGTCAGAATCAGCATAAAGTGTTTAAGCCTGGGTTTACCACCAAAAAGAGGGGCTGGGGACTGGGGCTCAGTCTTAGCCGGCGTATTATTGAGCAATACCACAAGGGACAACTGTTTGTAAAACAATCTGAACTGAACAAAGGCACCACCTTCCGGATTGTATTAAAAAAATAGATAGGTTTTAAAGTTGACTTCGGTATTCTGATAAAAACATACTACATTTGCCTCCCGAATTTCAGGCTTCGGTCTGAAAGGAGATAAGGTCGCCCAGGTGTTGAAATTGGTAGACAAGCCACTTTGAGGTGGTGGTGCCTTAACCGGTGTGCAAGTTCGAATCTTGTCCTGGGCACAAAAGGGTTTTGTAAGTCACTGATTTACAAAACCCTTTTTCTTTTTGCGTGTCATTTTTTTCCACTTTCTACCAACTGCCGATGTAGCCAACACCATATTAGGAGAATGGTGTATTTAATATGTTTGCGGAGTTAATAAGTGAAAGAACCTGTGATACAGATAACGCTACTTTTACACTTTTGCTGGGGGGGATTTGCCAGGATACAGAAAAAATATAAAACCAAAACATACGCATTTCATTCGCTTGTTTGGACATTGGAGGTAATAGGGTAAATGTTCATAAAGTACATCACCCAAGCTGTTGATTTCTGTTCTTTTTTTTACCTTTTTTGAAACTGATCGAATACAAGGCAAAACCTGAAAAGACCGTCACCAGGCCGAAGATGGAAAAAATACGCAGAATAATATTGCCAATATTATCCCTCGATTGATAGTCCATAGTATGCAGCATCCAGAGAAAGTCAAAAATCCGCCATTTATTGTTACGAAATTTTTGCACGGTACCCAATTCAGTGGCTACGTATACGGTAGTGCCAGATGGGTGCTCAAACGTAATGGCATAAGCAGGTAAAGGACTTTCCCGGTATTCATGATGGCCATTGATTGCCGTCAGGTAATCCACCGACTTTATTGTTGGCTGACCGTTAAACCGTGCTTTGGCAACTTCAACAGCTTCGTCTTTTGTAAGTGGCCGCTTTATCTGGCCGGTTATTGCATTTGCCAGCCAGGTGATAGAATGCCCGACATGTTCCGGATGATTGGTCGGATTGCTGGTGTTCGCTCCACGGATTTGGTAATAAGGCTTACCGAGTATTTCGATTAATTGAACGGAGAGAAAAGAATCAACCTTCTCATTTCTTTTTATACTGTCTATTATAACAGATGGAGACAATAGGGAAGTATTCACTGGCAAGTAAGAAACTGTACGCTTCTGAAAATCTCCATGTACTTCATCCATGTTGCTCCAACTAAAATATAAACCTCCGATAGTCCATAATAAAAACTGAATTCCTAACAGAACTCCCAGGTAGCGGTGTGTTTTACGTATGTAATAGTGTTTGCTCTTCGCCATTTGAAAGCAGTTAGTTTTTTAACGGTTATTTTACTCTTAATAATTTGGCATTTATACCCACAACGATGGTGCTGACACTCATTAATATAGCACCCATAGCAGGGCTCAACATGAATGCAGGATAGAGAATCCCTGCCGCTAGTGGAATAGCTATGACGTTGTATCCGACAGCCCAAATTAAATTCTGGACCATTTTACGGTAAGTAGCCCTGCCAAATGCGATCATTTGCACTACATCCTTGGGATCACTGTTTACCAATATGATATCCGCAGTTTCAGCAGCCACATCAGTTCCTGAGCCTACCGCAATTCCAACGTCTGCCTGAGCCAGTGCAGGTGCATCATTTACCCCGTCACCAGTCATGGCCACAATTTCGCCCTTGTCCTGGAACTCTTTCACCTTACTTTGTTTTTCGTGCGGTAATACATTAGCCAGGTAGCCATCCATTTGTAGCTGTTCGGCCACAGCGGCAGCCACTTTTTCATTGTCCCCTGTTAACAGAAATGACTTTATGTTCATTTGTTTGAGACTTCTTATTGCTTCTGCCGCCGTTTCGCGGATACTGTCAGCCAAGGTAATAATGCCTGCCGGTTGATCATCAATTAAAACAAAATTTACGGTATCGATGGATTGATTTATGGTATCCGGGATTGATGGTGTTTCCTTTTTTTGCAATTTAAAGTAATTCGGACCTGCCGCTACTACTTTCTTGCCATTGACAATTCCTGTTACACCTATACCTTGCATGTACTCAAAATCAGTAGACTTCCATAATTCCAGATTTTTTTCTTTCAGCTTGCGCATAATACCATGGGCAATATGGTGTTCAGAATTTTGTTGTATAGCTGCTGCGTATTGCAATAACTGATCGGGTGTGAATTGGCTGTTGAGGGATATAACCTGTTGTACCTCATGGGTACCTTTTGTCAACGTGCCTGTCTTGTCAAAAATAATAGTCGTTAGCCTTCGGGCATTTTCAAAAGCTGTACGGTTGCGGATTAATAAGCCATGAACCGCAGACAGAGTAGTGGAAATAGCTACCACCAACGGAATGGCAACCCCTAGGGCATGGGGACAAGAGGTTACCATCACTGTCACCATTCTTTCCAGGGCAAAGGATAACTCCCTGCCGGTAGAGAGCCAGAAAATAAAAGTTATGATTCCTATGCTAATGGATACAATGGTCAACCATTTGGCAACCTTGTTAGCCAGGTTTTGGGTTTTGGATTTGGTACCTTGTGCCGACTGAACCATGTTAATTACCTTGTTGAGATAACTATCGCTGCCCGCACCAGTTACTTCTACCTTTAAAACACCATCCCCGTTGATGGCTCCCCCGATGACTTTATCGTTTTTTTCTTTCTTTACCGGCACACTTTCCCCTGTCAACATACTTTCATTTACATAAGAGGCTCCTTCCAGTATATGGCCATCGGCCGGAATTTTTTCACCGGGTTTTACAACAACAATATTCTTATTCTCCAGTTCCTTTAATGAAATATCTGTAACTGACCCGTCCCGTTCCACATGAACTACTGAAGGCAACAACGCAACCAGTGATTCCAAAGCCTGCGAAGCAGCCATCTGCGATTTCATTTCCAGCCAATGCCCCAACAACATAACATCAATCAGCGTTGCCAGTTCCCAAAAGAAATCCATACCCTTTAAGCCAAATACAACCGCTACGCTATATACATAGGCGGTAGTAATGGCAACGGCCACCAGTGTCATCATACCTGGATTGCCCCATTTTAGTTCCCGGACCAGTCCAACGAGGAATGGCCACCCCCCGTAGAAGAAGATAAAACTGCTTAAAGCAAGAAGAGCATATTTATCTCCTATAAAGGTGAAGGTAAAACCCAGCCATTGCTGTATCATGTGCGATAACAGCAATATAGGAATAGTAACAACAAGGCAAATCCAGAATCGTTTTAAAAATCCCTCTGTATGATGGCCTGCATGTTCATCGTGCGTCTGATGGTCAGTTTCCTTATGCTGTTGCTTACTGGTTTGCTGCATTTCAGCATGCGCAGGATGTTCATGAGTTTGTTCGGTTTTTGGGGAGGAATGATGATGGTGATGTTCATGATTCATAATCGGTTCTTTTATGGTGGATAATTGGCACCGCTGATGATGATGATCCTGGTATAATCAATGACCTCCCAGGCCACCGCCTAAAAGATGGATGATGATCACCAGTAAAGCCAGGATGATCAATCCAATCAATACATAAAATCCGGTTGATTTCCTTGTAGATGCAGGATCCTGCTGTCTGTTAGGAAGACTGCAACAGCACCCAGCCAACCAACCGAAAAAGTAATATGTGATGTGAGCGCGAATTTGCGCAAACGAGGTGGCATCGTCATAGCGTTAATTTTTTTTAGTTTACAAAAATTATCCCATTATGGTGACGGGAAATTCGATGCGCAGTTTATAACAAACTGCTTCCTTTTGTGCCTGTAATTCCACAGCTCCGGCCAGTAATATAACTACCAGCCAGAGCCTGGATACGAAAGTTGATTGAAACATACTGAATCTGTTTAGTTTTAGGACGTTTATTTAATAGTTTCTTTTACCTCTCCGCAGGTCATCATTTTTTCGCCGAAGTAAGGATTTTTTATTTCTTTGTTAGGACTGATCCAGGAAGCTCCCTTATCATTCAAAGCCATCGGACAATAATCCACATACAGTTCACCGGAATTAAGACCTGACTTTTTTATAAGGGTGATAAAATCATTGCTCAAAGTAGAGTAGGCAGTTCTTTGTGCTTCAATATCGGTAGCTGCGGTAATTTTTGCAGCATTGGAGGCAACGGTTTCTGCACCTGGAACCTCTTTTGCACCTGCTTCGATGGCATTACCGGCAATTTTAGCCTCTGCCATATCTCCATTTGTCAGAGCAGTTGTCAGGTGTACATAATGCTGATAAACTGCATTGAGTTTGTCGTCTTTTAACTTTACGGATGCTGAGGAAGTTTTGCCTTCTTCCATTTTCATCTGATCATGATCGGTGTCGTTTGTGCTATCCTTTTTATCGGTATCTCCACCGGTATTTCCATCACCACAGGCGGCAAAAAGAATTACAGACAATAGAGGAATAGCAGATTTCAAGAACTGTTTCATGTTTTTAATTTTCAGGTAAATATTTGGGTGATTTTAATGTTGATGTGTTGCCATTGGATCAGCACCTTTCTTTAATATATATTCGCTATATAGCAAATAAGCGCCGCTAATAACGACTTTATCGCCAGATTGCAGCCCTTTGGTAATTTCTACCGATTCAAAATTCTCCATACCAGTAACTACTCTACGCGGCTCAAATCTGCCTTTGGCAGTTTCGATCCAGACATGGGTTCCCTTTCCGTCCCTGATCACTGCATCTACTGGCAGCGTAAGTGCATCTGTTTTTGCTTTAACCGGTAAAAGGATATATACCTGTTGTCCAGGTTGCCATTGGTTGCCGGGATTGACAATGGTACCACGCACCTGTAATAGCTGGCTGCCACTTTGCAAGGAAGGATTGATAAATTGAATGATCATGGTTTGGGGTTTGTTTTCCGAACCGGCAACTATTACCTGAACAGCCTGGTTCACACGGATAGCCTCTGCTTCAGAAGGGTATATATCCGCCTCCACCCATAATTCACCATAGCCTTCGAGTTTTATAACAGCACCGCCTTCTGCGGCATATTGTCCTTCTGTGATGGAGAGTTCAGCCACGGTGCCACTGACAGGCGCGTGGTAGGTTACATAGGGATTTGTCTTTTGAGCCTGCAATAATTGGTTGACCTGTGATTCGGATTGATCATATAACACCAACTTTTGTCTGGCAGCTCTTTCTATTTGCTGAAACCTGGCATCTTCCGGAAATTGCCGGGCCTGCGCGGCAGACAATAAGTATTCCTGTTGTAAAGTAGCGAGCTGTTCAGAGTAAATCTTATACAAGGGTTGGCCTTTATCTACTTTGACACCTGTTTCCCGCACATACAATGCTTCAATCCTACCTGGCACTCGCGTAGATATGACAACAGTTTTTTCAGGATCTGTTGCAAGCCTGCCATTTAACTGTTTTACATTTGATAATGCACCTGCGCCAATTGTCATGGTAGTTACATTGGCAAGTGATACCTGGCTTTCACTAAGGGTCAGGAAAGCATCTTTATTATTTTTATCAAAGGGCACCAGTTCCATCCCACAGATGGGGCAGGTTCCCGGTTTGTTTTGGACGATCTGCGGATGCATGGGACAGGTATATGTCTGAGCCGCCTTAGCCTGTTGTTCCGTATTCTTTTTGTAGCCCTCTTTACACGCCTCTAAAACCAGCACTGGTGCCATGGTAAAAATAGCAAGAGCCTTTATAAATCGCTTTCTTTCCATATACTACTGTTTGGCTTTTCCATTTACTTTTATGAAACTTTCGCTATCTACGAGATAGGCCGCGTTGGAAGCTACCTGCCAACCAGCTACATCTGTAATAACTTGTATAAAACCTTCCGATTCTATCCCTGTTTGTACTTCGATAGGCCTATATAAGCCGTTATCTTTTCTGAATACAACAGACTTAGTACCTAATCGCCAGACAGCTTTTTTAGGTAGCCACCAATTCCCGCTGTAAACGACAGGGATAAGACCGGTAAGCAATTGTCCAACCTGAAAATTATTTTTATCCAGGTAAACTCTTCCTACCAGGAAGTTCTGTCCGTTGCGAAACACAGGTTCTATTAATCCTAAACGGGCAGATTGAATGGCGTTTTTATTTCCAGCCGGATAGAACAACAATTTTTGTCCCTTTTTTAATTGCGGGGCCAATGATGGGAGGAATGCAAATTCTGCCACGAGGTTAGTGGCTTGATAGATGGTAAAAACCGTCTGACCTGCATTTACGTATTGACCTTCGCGGATCATTACCGGAGTGGGAGTAGTTACCGGCAACGTAGCAGTGGTATTACCGGTAGGACTGCCGCCGCCCATCCCTTCCATACCACTTCCTCCCGCAGCAGGCTGTCCCATTGTGGCTGTAATCACGGCTGCAGTCTTAGTGGATTGTTCGAGGATATATCCATTCGCATTGCTGTATATCGGAACGCGGTACAAAATTTTGCCTGTTTTTAGTACTTGTTCAACCTGGTTAGCAGGCATACCCATTAATATCAACCGTTGTTTGGCTCCTGCCAGCATTTCCGGGCTGTTATTGGCTACAAAAATCAACTCCCGCTGCGCAGCAGCCAGGTCAGGGGAATAGATCTCCATGATCAGTTGTCCTTTCCTGACCGGTTGAAAATTATATTTAACCAGTAATTTTTCGATGCGCCCGCTTACCCGGCTGGCCAGGCTGGTTTGATTGCGGGTATCATAGGAGATCCTGCCACTTACTTCCACAGAACTGATACGGGTACCAGTTTCGGCTTTGATCGCAGGAATACTGGCGATTACCTGTTCATTGGTAGCTTTGGTAAGCATGGCCACACTGCTGTCAATGACTAATTCCTTATTGGAATCCTTCAATACCAGTTCCATCCCGCAGATGGGGCAGGTTCCGGGTTGATCCCTGATCATTTGGGGGTGCATAGGGCAAGTATATTGTTGTGCCTGCTTATGGCCAGCATGAGCAGACTGCCTGCCCGACTTGCCTTTGCAGGAAAACAGGCTAACAGATGCAAGCAGTATTACAACCAGTGTTTTAACGATATAACTCTTTCTCATAATCCACAATCATTTCGTATAGTTTCAATTTTTCATCCAGCACATTCATTTGCATCATGGTTTGCGCTTCCCATGCATCAATGACAGCAGGTAACTGTATTTTATTTTCCTGGTACACCAGAAATGTGGCATCGAATGTTTTTCTAAGAGCGGGAATGATCTTTTCCTCCATGGCAGTGATGCGTTTTTGCATGGATTGAATCTCGTATTGCATTCCATACAGCATGCCCTGCGTTTCCTGGAGCATGGCCTCCCGTTCTTTTTCCATCCCCTGTATGTTATACTGCATGGCTTTAACTTCATTTTTGTACATTTTGGAAGCCCAGGGAGCAATGGGTATAGATACCATGCCCATCACGCTGAACGCAGTAGGCATAGCCGCATCGAGGGGATACATATGATCGAAGCGAATACGGAAATCCGGCTTTTTTTCTTTCTGCATGCTCTCCACATTCAATTGCATCGAACGGATGCTTTCATTCATTTTGAAAACATCTTTGCGGACGGAGGCTAACATAGCCGTATCATAAGATGCCGATGGTGTGAAAGAGGGTTGATACAAAGAATCAATCTCAAATTGCTGATTGCCGGGTGCATTCATCAGGCTATTGAGCCAGGCCCTTGCTTTTGCAATGGTTCCTTCCTGCATACGGATCATGTTGCGGTTTTCCTCAATCCGGGCATCAGCTTTGAACACACTGCCTAATTGTGATTGGTTATACGGATAGCGTACTTCTTCAATTTTTTTCATCATGACCATGATCCGTTCATTCTCCTGCAACACTTTTATCCGCTGTGCTGCCGCCAGCCAGTTGAAGTAAAGTCGTTTGGCCTGAGCTTTGAAGTCATTCAGGGTTATATCCCGATTGGCTCTTTCCACGTTTGCCTGGGAGGCGATGTATTTCTTTTTGGCATTTAACTTGGCCGTATTGGGTATGTCTTGCTCAATGGCCAGCATCAGGTTCCCCCGGTCCCTGCCATCCATAATGACCTGATTGGGATAAGGCGTCATGAAGGTTCCTACGCCCACCATGGGAGCCATCCAGCCGGTTGCTGCTTCAGCACTGTATTTATAACTTTCTGCTTTCAGGCCATAAGACTGTAGCAATACATTATTTCTGTCTATTCTTTGCAGAATAGTATCCAGCGGTAAAATGCCTGGCTGCTGCGCCAATAATTGCAAGGGAGCCAGCAGGGTTACTAAGAGAATATATTTAATGCTCTGTCTCATGGATTTCAAGTTTTCCATACTTCCGTAATTCATATTCCTTTGTCATTAAAAATATCAGCGGGGTAACCAGTAGTATATGGGTGGAAGAGGTAAGTACACCGCCTATCATGGGTAATACAATTGGTTTCATGACATCTGTACCAATACCACTGGCCCAAAGAATAGGTACCAGCCCGAATAAGGATACACATACCGTCATCAGTTTGGGGCGTAGCCGTTTAGCGGCGCCATGGATCACATACTGGCGCAGATCTTCCCTGGTGATAGTCTCGCTGGAATTACCTTTTTCTGTAACCAATTGTTTCATGGCATCGTTGAGATAAATAACCATCACAATACCTGTTTCCACGGCTATACCGAATAAGGCGATAAAACCCACGGCTACTGCAACGGAAAGATTGGCACCCCATATCCAGATCATATAAGCACCGCCAATTAAGGCGAATGGCACAGTGATCAGGCTTAAGAAGGCTTCGCGTAAAGAATGAAAGGCAAAGTATAGTGAAAAGAAGATGATCACCAGGACAATAGGAGCTATCCACAACAGGGTTTGCTGGCCACGTATCAGGTTTTCATATTGCCCGCTCCATTCCAGATAGTATCCCTGCGGCAATACGCCTTTGGCCTGGCTCATTTTCTGGATGGCTTCTGTTACCGTACTGCCCAGGTCCCGGTCACGGACGTTAAATAAGACTGCGCCCCTTAACATAGCATTTTCTGAATTGATCATTGGCGGGCCATCTTCAAAAGCTATGTCTGCCACGGCTGACAGGGGAATTTCTCCAAAAGCCGGGCTTGCCAGTGGAATGCGTTTAATGCGTTCCACACTGTTGCGATATTCCTGTGCCAGGCGAACCGCTATAGAAAAACGCTGGCGACCTTCAATGGTATTTCCTATGGATGATCCGCCAAGGGAAGTTTCAACGGTTTGGTTAACATCGTCAACGTTCAGTCCGTAGCGGCTTAGATCAGCCCGGCGAACATTGATGGAAAGATATTTCCCACCGGTCACTGGTTCTACATACAGGTCAGCAATACCTTTTGTTCCTTCCAGAACCTTTTTGACCCGTTCTGATACAGAGGCTATACTGTCAAGATTCTGCCCGTATACTTTTACGCCTACATCAGTACGGATGCCAGTAGCCAGCATATTAATGCGGTTGATGATAGGTTGTGTCCACCCATTGACGACACCAGGTATCTGTAATTTGGCGTCCAGTTCGTTAACAATATCTTTTTTGGTGAGACCTGGCCGCCAGGCGGATTTCGGTTTCAGCATGATGATCGTCTCAATCATGCTGATGGGGGAATTGTCCGTGGCAGTGCTGGCCCGGCCAGCTTTTCCCAGTACTTTATCAACCTCTGGAACCGATTTGATAATTTTATCCTGTACCTGTAAAATGCGTTTGGCCTCAGCGTTGGATACATCAGGCAGGGTAACCGGCATAAATAATATACTTTGCTCATCGAGCGGCGGCATAAATTCTGTTCCCAGGCTTTTCAGCAGGGGTATAGTGATCAGCAGGGCAATGACATTGATGGCCAATGTTGTTTTACGCCACTTCAAAACGGTTCTTATAATGGGTTCATATATTCTTTCCAGGAACCTGTTAACCGGGTTGGCATGGTCTGGCCTGAATTTACCTTTCATGAAAAAGGAGATCAGCACAGGTGCGAGTGTGATTACCAACAAAGCATCCACGATCAGAATGAATGTCTTGGTATAGGCCAACGGGTGGAACAATTTGCCTTCCTGCCCTGTGAGCATAAATACAGGTAGAAAGGAGGTAATAATGATCACCGTGGCGAAGAAAACGCCCCGTGATACCTGCTTACTGGATTGTTCAATTACTTTTAACCGGTCTTCCTCTGAAATCCAGATTTCCGTTTTTTTATTTTTCTTTTTAAACCAGTTCATAATTAAGCCGATTGTTTGTTTTGTTTTAACCAGGCTTCATACCGTACTGACAAATGCTTATAGGCATTTTCACTCATGATAATACCATTGTCCACGATCACCCCGATAGCCAGTGCAATGCCGGTAAGCGACATGATATTGGAGGAAATACCAAAAGCATTTAAAAGGATAAAACTGGTAGCCAGGGTGATAGGAATTTGTATAATAATGCTCAGTGCGCTGCGCCAATGGAAAAGAAAAATGATTACCACAAGAGAAACAACGATCATTTCCTCGGTGAGTGTTCTTTTTATGGAATCAATAGATTCTGAAATTAATTCCCCACGATCATAGACAATATCGAATTTGACTTTTTCCGGGAAACCCTTCGCCACTTCCAGCATTTTAGCTTTCACCTTGTCAATAACGGCAGCGGCATTTTGACCATAGCGCATGACTACGATCCCACCAACACGTTCTCCCTGTCCGTCCTGATCAAAAATGCCCAGTCTTGTTTCTCCGGACATTTGAACGGTAGCCACATCTGCTACCCGGATAGGGATGCTGTTTTGGTTTTTGACCGGTATATTCTCAATCTCCTGTAGTGATTTCAGGTAACCGGATGTTTTAATAATATATCCTATATCGCTTAACTCAAATTTTCTTCCACCGGATTCATTATTATTGGCCCGGATCGCATTAATGACTTCAGGAACCGAAAGTTTATAATACAGCAATTTGTTGGGGTCAAGGGTAACCTGGTATTGCTTTTGAAAGCCGCCAAAGGAAGCAATTTCGCTGACGCCTTCCACATTCTGCAAAGCAAATTTGATATACCAGTCCTGCAAAGCTCTTTGTTCTCCCAGGTCCATGTTAGGGGCATTGAGGGTATACCAAAGGACGTGACCAACACCTGTTCCATCAGGCCCTAACTGCGGCGTAACACCGGTAGGTAATGATCTTGTAACAGTACTCAATCTCTCCAAAACTCTTTCCCTGGCCCAGTAAATATCTACATCATCATTAAAAATGACATAGATGAAGCTCATGCCGAACATCGAAGATCCCCGAACATATTTTATGCGCGGTAATCCCTGTAGGTTAGTCACCAACGGATAAGTAACCTGGTCCTCTATCAACTGCGGGCCTCTGCCCATCCATTCCGTAAATACGATCACCTGGTTTTCGGAGAGGTCCGGAATGGCATCTATTGGGTTTTTCTTTACCGAAAAGAAACCCCATACGAAAAGCCCGACGGATAGCATCAGCACAATAAACCGGTTTTTAAGTGACCATTCTATTATTTTATGAACCATAACTAATTTTATAAGATGGTTTTATTCTTTACCTTCTTTGATCAGGCTGCGTGTATCTTCAACCCATTTGAGCACTACGGCTTTCTCTGCTTCAGTTATCCGCGCATCTGCATGCATGATCCCATATGATTTGAGCGGCATAATTCCTTTCTCCAACGATTCGCCGATTGACCTGAGTTTATTGAACTGTCGTTTTTTTGAATAACTTCCATACTCGCTAAAATTTAATTCCGCCTTTCCATCCCTTACGTGCTGGTCTAATAACAACCGAAATGGCTGTAGATAAGCATACCACGGGTATCGGGTATTATTACTGTGGCAATCATAGCACGAATTTTTCAATAGCGACTGTACCTGAACCGGCACCTGGTAATTGTTTGCTATATCCGCAGGTGTTGTTTTCTCACTCTTGTTTACACTTCGTGGAATAAATTGTAATAAAACAAGAATGATCAATAAACCCCACGCTATTTTTTTAAGGGCACGCATGTTTATCATTGGGGAGCCTGGTCATTTACTGAATTTTTTCTTCCACCTTGCCACATTTCAGCATTTTACTGCCGTAATAAGGGTTTTTAATCTCCATAGTTTCGCTTAACCACATGGCCCCTTTATTATCGTCATACATCGGACAGTGATCATGGTAAAGTGTTTTTCCACCTCCGAAAGCCTTAGTTAAAGCATACACATCCTCGCTCATCATGGAAAAGTGTTCCCGTTGATGATCTATCTTGCTTTTACTGATGTGTTCAGCGTGCTCTTTCAGATCCGCTTCGTTTTCCTCATATATTTTTTTCTGTTCCGGTGTGAATGCCGATTTGTCTATCTTGGCTAATGCAGAAGACATGGCTTCGCTTCCTCTGCCGGCTTCTTCGCCGTTGTCATTTACCAAAGCGTTTTTGACATGCAGGTAATGGTCAACTATTTCCTTTATGGAAGCCGCTATTTTAGGATCAACATTGGTATAAGCCACGGCTACTGTCTTAATGTCTTTGTCTTCCACCGATGTGGTTTGACCGGCTGAATCTTTTTTCATTGAATCCATATCATGGTTTTCAGCCTGTTTATTGTTGTCGCTATTATTGCAGGCAACATACACGAGGGATGCTATAGCTATTGAAACAAAAAATACCGCTTTCATAATAAACTTTTAAGTTGTTAATTAATGCTGATGGCCAGAATGATCTGTTTGTTTATCGGCCTTGCTTCTGTCATACAGACAGCATCCAGGTAATTTGTTATATACGGAATCAGTCGCTTTTTCTTTTTCTGTGTCATGTCCAACAGCAGCTATTTTTTTCTGAATGGCAGCATTGGTGGTTTTAGAAGGATCATAGGTGACGGTTATTATTTTTGTCTCTACGTTCCAGTCTGCTTTTGTTATGCCCTCACCGGCCGCAGCCTTTTCGATCCTTTTTTTACACATCCCACAGTTGCCATACACTTTAAAGGTTTCTGTTTTGGAATCCTGCGCCAAAGCTGTTTGATACGTAAATGCAGTAACTACAGTTATTAAGAGAAATGCTAACTTTTTCATTGTTTCAAGTATTAAGTGTTAAAGAATTATTGTTTGATTACAATTCCATTGGGCTTTTTGCCAACGGGAATATCTTTGATCTTTGAGTGGTCATTGACATTGATAACAGAAACAGAAGCGGCCATTTGATTAGTGACGTAGGCCCTATTACCATCAGCCGTAAATGCCACCGCATGCGCCCCCCCAGCGGTGTTGAAGCTACCAGCATGGTTCCATTGATTGCCAACCTGGTCCCATGACCAGTAATGGACCTTACCGTTATCCGGGTCTGTTACCCACAGCTCTTTTTGGGCAGCGTTATGCGCAGCACTGCCGGGCATAAATCCTAAATCAATGGTTTGAACAACGGTATTGGCGGATACATCTACAACGCTGATCGTTTTACCATCCTCATTGTCTACATACATCTTACCATCATAGCCTACCCAGGCGCCAACAGGTTCGGCACCAACCGGGATCGTGGCTATTATGGATTTGTTTACCGGATCAATAACAGAAACGGTATTATCTCCGCCATTAGCTACATAGGCTTTCCCTCCATCGGCGGAGAAGGTCACTTCAGCCGGTTCCATACCTACCTGGATCGTATTTTTTAATGCGTAAGTTTGAGCATCATACACCAGCACTATGCCGGCCATTTCCATTTGGGATACCCAAATTTCACGGCCATTGGGAGAGTACATAGCGTTGTGGTTAGATACTGGCAAGTCCACCGTTTTCAATATTTTCCCTTTAACAGCGTCCATTATCAGGACCTTGCCTTTCATATCATTCATGCCGCCGGAATGGCCTGCGCTTAGATCCATTCCCGGCACTCCGATGGCGAGGCGGTGCATGTCAAAAATGCTGTATAAAGACAGGTGATGAGGCCACATCACCATTTCATTGCCTGTTCCCATTAATTCCAGGGTTTCAGTGACGGTGTTTTTATCGAGGTCAATAACAGAAATAGTACTGCCTTCCCCATTGACGACATAGGCTACCGGGTAATCAATTTGTTTATCTCCCATTGACATACCAGGTATTTTTTGTTTTCTACAGGAAAGTATGGATGCAGCAAGCAGAATTGCTGAACAGGCCACTGCCAATGCAGGGCGTCTGGCCATAAACATAAATGAACATTTAGATTTAAAAAAAGGCTACGTCTTGGCGGAAATTATGGCGGGCGTTATAGGCAATGAAGTAAAAGAAGAAACAGATACGCCCTTAGCAGGGGATCAGATGCGGAAAGTACAAAGGAAAATATATGGTTGAACCTTACAACTTCGGGGAGGGGCATTACCTACAGGAAACTCTTGCGTTAATGAGCTTATTTGCAGTTGCGGAAGTTCAGTAAAATTAACTGGCGTTACAAGGGACGTAAATGCCAGGAGTTGGAAAGTTGATTCGGTTGTTTTCTGGTCTTTATCCAGCTTTACGAGCTTGTGTTCATCTTTGCAGCACTTTTTCTTGCAGGAGCTATTCTCTTTTGCGCCACATTTGCCGCACTTTTTTGCTTTCCCATGCCATAGTCCCTGTTCAACCAGTTTACCCATGCAATAATGCATGTGAACTGTTGCCCCGGTTGAAGAGCCTATGTAAAGAATAGCTAATATGCAGACAATGAACTTTTTCATTCAAAACAAAAGTAGAGGTAATTTTTAGAAATTGTGTTATAAAATTTTCGCTTTGATTTATATTTTAATGCTTTTACCAGTCTATTTAGTTAAAAATCAATGCTCATGGACTGGCCCTCCTTGCTTGTCGACCGGACTTTGTAGTTCCGGGTGATTGATCCTTCCATGGAAATAAAACAACCCTGAGCCAGCGAGCAGGATACTGTCCGCCATAACATAAGTTTTTAAAGTACCTAAATCAAATATGTTTAATGCTGCTGCTTTAACCATTGCTCCAGTTCTCTTATTTCCCTGGTCTGATCTTCAATTATTTTTTTGCAAACTTTTTGAGTGTTATGTCGTGTCCTGAATCTATTTTGTTGTTGTGCCATGTCTATCGCCGCCTGATGGTGCACAGTAATAGAACGCCTAAAATGTCTTTTCACTCATTTAGACAATTATTGAAGTTCCACAGAGACTTATGGAATGACAAATTCGACGCAAGGAAGGGGACATCAGACAAACAAAAAAGCCTGGCGCTGCAAAGCAGCGCGAAGGCTTTGAGTAAGGCCAGCTTTACAAGATCAATGCAGCTAATCTTGTCCCGGGGCACTTAAAACGACTTATAAGCCGTTGGGTTGTAATGGTTTTTCATTTTTACAGGAAAATCCAGGGAGCCGCTTTCAGTATTACTTAATCACGCGCTCCCTTTCTTCCCTTGATCCGTTGTCCTGCTTTCTGAGTCCTTTGGAATTATTGCTGCCCCATGACCTGGTATAAGTGAGCCTGAAAATGGGGAAGCTCCTGGATTCTGTATTAAAGCTGAAATGATTTTTAAGCGAAAAAGCTTCTTCCGTAAGCGCTCCAAAGTAGTTATTGATATTCATGGTCATAAAAACATCGGAGACGGACAGCTGAAAGCTGCCCTTATTGTCTTTCAGATCCTTCTTGATACCAAGATTCACCGATCCAAAACCGTCTACTTTTTTAGAGCCATCATAGGAGGCGCCATTGTACCACCCTGAAAGCTCTGCAGAAAACCCTTTGGGGAGTTTAAAGGTTTCAGACCCATACACGTTATAGCCAAAATAATTCTTCTTCACCTTCTCCTTCGTATGCTCCAGCTTAAACTGGCGTAGTCCGCCGGCAAAGCCATAATTCATATTCCACCATTCCGTGACCTTAAATGGCAGATTGGTTTGAAATGTGATGTTGTTCTGATACTGGAGATTTTGCGGGGAAACATACATAAGCTCGCCCGACGGACTGGCGGTTAGTTGATATCGTGCAATGGGATTGTCATCCCGGCTAAAGAATACAGCAAAAGAATAATATTTATAGTTATAGCCCAATCGCACAATGTTGGTGATCGTTGGTTTTAACAGGGGATTACCGGTAATCACAGAAGCAGCGTCATTGTACGTTACAAAAGAGGCCAGGTCATTATAAGAGGGGCGGCTGATCCTTTTGGTATAGGATAACTGCAACTCGGAATGCTCATTCAGTTTTTTGGTAAAGGAGATATTGGGAAATAGCTTACTTAACTTTCGGTCAATACCCACTCCTTCTTTGGATGAACTATCCATGGTGGTATGAGAATACTCATACCTGGCTCCTATGACCATCTTTGCAGAAGTGCTGAGATCCACGTTCACCGAAGCATAAGCGGCGGCTATGCGCTCCTTTACGATCATATTATTGTTGGTACCGCTCCTGTTTACCCATTTGTTGCCTATCAGGCTTTCGATACCGGAAACACTGGAGCTGCGCGTATAAGTTCCCTTGCCGCCAGCTTCCAGCTTCACTTTTTTGCTGAGCTGCTTTGCATAATCGAATTTGAATACACCTACGTGTATATCTGTGTTGGCAAAGCCTTTTTGATAAGGTGAAAAAATACTGTCGTTATCTGTTACTGCCGGATGGCCATCTCTATTGGTGAAGAAGCTTTCGACCAAACTAGGGTTATCATTTTTATAATACAGGTAATCAAGATCAAAATTGAGCGTTTCCCCTTCCCGGATCTTCTTTTCCAGGTTGATACTGCTGATCAGGTTTTTCCAGCGATTGGTGCCATTGATGCGTGCATCCATAATCAACAGGGAGTCTGGCAGGATGGTAAACTCGCCATGATTGATAATGGTGCTGGCATAACTGCTGCTGTTAAACGTAACATTGGCGCCAATGGTTGTTTTGGTATTGAGCCGGGTGCCCAATCCCAGAGTAACATCATGGCTGTTCTGCTCGGGGTGGGTAATACTCCAATACTGCACGGTTTCAGGTCCGCCCAATATGGGCACATTTTGATAGGCATCGGCAAACCAATTGCTATAGGACTTATCGTGGGAAAATGTATAAGAGAGGTAAAGGTCAAGGTTATTCGTATTGTGGGAGATACTGGCGCTCACCGTTCCCTTTTCTTTTCTGCCATATCCGGCTGTTAATGACAGGGAGCCATTCGTACCCGCTTTCTTGTTCTTCTTCAGTATTATATTGATCATACCGGCGCTACCTTCTGCATCATACTTTGCCGGTGGCGTTGTCAATAACTCTATTTTTTCAATATTGTTGGCGCTCATGCCATTCAGCAGGGCTACTACCTCCGAAGAGGAAAGGCGTAATAGCTTGCCGTTCAGCATCACCATTACGCCATTCTTGCCATTCAGGGCTATACTGTTGTATTGTCGGTCTATGAATACGCCCGGCGATCTTTCCAGTACCTGTAAGGCCGAACTGCCTTTGCTGAGTATACTGCTTTCAACATTCACCGTCAGGCCCTCAGCCTGTTGCTGGTATAAAGGTTTGTTGGCTTTTACAACGATGGCTTCCAGCTCTTTGCTTTCCCGGTCCATCACCTGCGTGCCCAGGTGCCTGCTCTTGTCCGCAGGCTCCACCCTGAATACAGGTGAATGCCAGGCCTGGAAGCCCACGGCAGTATACCTGATAAAATAACTGCCGGTATCAATAAGATTGATTACATATTCGCCGGAATCATTGGTGAGGCCGCCTTTTTTAAGACTGCTATCTGAAACGTTCAGTAAAAGCACGTTGGCGGAAGGGATGGGTTTGGCATCGGTGGTCATGATTTTCCCCGTGATGCTGCTTTGGCCGAAGGCACCGGTTGATAAAACAAGTACACCCAGGTAAAGATGCAGTTTTCCCATAGTAAGGTTATTAGTGTAATTTAAGCAGTGTCGACACAAATTGGGCCCTATAACGGCAAAAAAGAAATCTAAATGACAACAGGTGCCATTTAATTGATGAAATACACGCTATTCGCTGTGTGTTACAGGGGAGGTTTTAGGCCCTTTACGAATAATAAATTAATTTTGTATATTCATAGAGTAGACGGAGACGCTGCATTAAACCTTAGCGCACATGAAATCTATTTCCTACCATAACCTGCCTCAAAGCTGGTTCGTCAGGTACAAATTATACCACCTGCCTTTCTGGTGCCTCTATCATTTTATATGGTGGGCCATAGCAATGGGCGATCCGCTACAAGCTGCCAAGGTCATATTCTATTCCCCCTTCTCAGCAAAGTTCATATTCTATGTTCTTTTTCAGGCAGCGGCCGTTTGCTTCAATCTTTACTTCTTAATGCCGGTATACCTCGAAAAGAACAGGATCGCAAAATATATTAGCTTTCTGTGCATAACACTCCTTTGTGCTGCGGCGTTGATAGTACCAGGCTACTACGTGAGCGCCTGGCTGGCCGGCAGAACGATGGATGATGTGTATGGTGCCGGCGCCCATAGTGTTAGCCATTTTTTTATTACCAACACTTTCCCTTCAACGATAGCCAGCATGACACTGGCCATGAGCATTAAGCTCACTAAAAACTGGATACAAACAAAAAGAAGGCAACAGTTGCTGGAGAAAGAAAAACTGGAAACAGAACTGAAGTTCCTTAAATACCAATTCAATCCGCATTTCCTGTTTAATACGATCAATTCTATTTTCTTCCTGATCCATAAGAACCCCAATATGGCCTCGGCCTCACTGGCAAAATTTTCAGAACTACTAAGGTACCAGTTGTATGAATGCAACGATACACAGATCTCGCTCGATAAGGAGATCACTTACCTGGAAAACTTTATTCAACTGGAGAAACTGAGGCAAAACGACAATGTGAAAGTAAAGCTGATGATAGAAAAGCAGCAAACCGGCCACCTGGCCATTGCTCCCTTTGTATTGATGACATTTGTTGAAAATGCATTCAAGCATGTTTCCCAACACACCGATAAACCCAATTGGATAAAGATAGAGCTGAAGTTGGACGGCCAGGAATTGCATTTTTCCATATCCAATAGTACGTCCGACTATGCCAGTCGTGATGTGGTTAATTATGGCGGTATTGGCTTAAACAATGTACAGCGGCGGCTTGACCTGCTTTATTTGGGACAATACCAGCTTGATATACAAACCGAGGCGGCCTGCTTTGCCGTAAAATTACAATTGAAGCTTTCGGAGTTTGTGGTATTTGAACCTATGCAGCAGACCGCTTAAGAGGTGATGTCAGGCTGAGCCGGTCGAAGCCGTCTTCAATGTGTGTTGATTTACCAGTGGAAACCCTTCGAGAGGCTCAGGGTGCCAATTGACAACATAAATTGTACAGCATGATAAATTGTGTGATTGTGGATGATGAGCCGCTGGCCAGGGAGGGAATGGCCAACTATGTGCAGGAAGTAAACTTTTTGCGGCTTATTGATACTTGTGTCAACCCGGTGGAGCTTGGTAAAGTGTTGAGTGAAAAAAGCATAGACCTTATTTTCCTGGATATTCAAATGCCCAAGATGAATGGCATTGACTTCTTAAGGGTGGTGCAAAAACCACCCATGGTGATCATTACAACTGCATTCCCAGGCTATGCCCTGGACGGATTTCAGCTGAATGTGCTGGACTATTTGCTGAAGCCCATTACATTCGACCGTTTTCTTAAAGCTGCCAAAAAAGCAAACGATTATTTCGAATTAAGTACGAAGGCAGTTAGCGCCGACAGCAATAAAAGCAACCAGGCCGATGAATACTTCTTCATCAAATGCGCCAACAAATATGAAAAGATACAATTTGCCGATATCCTGTATGTACAAGGTTTACAGAATTATGTGACCATATATACAACGAAAGGAAAATACCTCACCCTGCTGCACATGAAAACGCTGGAAGACAATTTTGACAACAGCGCCTTTATCAGGGTACACAAATCTTATATCGTTTCTATTAGCAAAATAGATTCGATTGATGGTAATGAACTGGTCATATCCTCCCATCGCATACCCATTAGCAGAAATTATCGCGACCAGGTAATTAAGCAGGTGGTAAATAATAATTTATGGACCAAATAAGGCCAGGCATCAATTGATGCTCTTATCCAGTGTAGCCACATGCTTCTTATAGATCAGGTCTACTAGCTCCGAAATACTTTGCACCTCAAATAATTCCGCCAGCGGAACATGTAATGACAGGTCTTCCAGTGTGCCTGCTATAATTACAGCGCGGTCGATGGAACTTGCTCCAAAATGCCTGAACTCTTCACTGTAGAGAAATGCATGGCTGCTCAATTCAGGAAACATATCCCTTGTATGATGGATAACCAGTTGAAAGATGTCTTCCTTTAACATAGTGGTATATTTTAGTTAGCGAGATAAGGTTATAAGCTGTTCCTGTAAATAACAGGAAGGGAGAGATCGGGTCTTCTTTTTAACAATTGAAGATTCTGCATGCCTTCATTAGCGGCATTCATGATGCCAAACAGAGCCGAACCCGATCCCCTGGATATAATATGCTTACAGATATAATGCAGTCCGCCTGATGGACTGCAGTCGATATAGAAATACTTTCCTTTTGATTCAAGGAACCTGATGGCGTCGCTGAACCTCGTTTGTTCCCGCATGGTTTGCCACCAGTAATGCGGACTAAGGTGGTATAGCTCCCTGGCATGTATGCCGGAAATAAAGGATACCAATGGCTTATTAATGGATATATGGCGCGAATTTTCCAGGAAGGCGCTTTTGGCGGCATCTATCATAGGACTGTGCAGCGCAACATTCACGGATAATTGCTGGTAAGGAATGTCATTGTCTTCCAGATAGGCCTTTATCTCATCCAGGGCTTCTGTAGGAGCCGATATCGTAAAATGACCACAATAATTGATGGTCACCAACGTGGCAGCTTCATAAATTTTGCACACTTCGGGTTTGGCATCAAATACCTGGGAGTTTTGCAGTACTGTGATCATTCCTCCCTTTTCACAATGCTTCTCCAGGGCGCTAGCCTGACCCATAACAGCCAGCAACATGTCCACTGGGTCCGTAGCGCCACAAACAGCGGCAGCAACAGCTTCTCCCAAATTATTACCCAGTGCATGAACCGGATGGATATCAAAATCCTCCTGTAATGTTACGGCCAGCGCATACTGGATCATATAAATAGCAGGATGGGAAAACCGGAGCTGGTCAAAAACCGGCTCTTTTGCGTTATAGATATGTTCGATAATAGAATAGCCCGTTACCCGGTACGCCTCAGCATCCAGGTCCAGCAAGATATTCCGGAAAGTAGTACAGCTATCATATAGATCTTTCCCCATGCCATAATACTGGCTGCCTTGTCCATCGAAAAGGAATACAGCCTCAGAATTTTTTTGCATGAATGTTAATTTATTGGTTATATTAAGTCATCTCAAATGAGTTACGCATGAAATGGTTGGAAAGCAGCGGAACTATTGAACTGATACGTTCGGATAGCCAGTATTCCGCCTCGTTTAGCATTATCAAAAGCCCATTGCCCGGGCTCACGGCATACCTGCCATTTCTTCATGAGGTGGAAAGAAATTATTATGACACGCTGAAGGCGGATATGCGAAGATCCAGTTACCTGTTGGGCCGGCTGGCTGCTAAAACAGCCTTATCAGTAATGACCGGAAGCGATGTCACGCAGATGGCATCTTTCTATATTGACTTTGGAGTCTTTCAGTTTCCCGTAGTAAAATCTTTTCCACACCAGAATAGTCAGGTAAGCATTAGCCATTGCCAGCATATTGGCATTGCTCTGGCCTTTCCGGAGGAGCATCCCCTTGGTATTGATATCGAAAAGATTGCCCCCGATAAAGCAGCTGCCCTGGAAAGCTTTAGCACGCCTAAAGACAAGGAGCAATTTGCAGGCATTGGATTAAATACCCTGGTTGGCTATACGCTGATGTGGACCGTGAAAGAGTCATTGTCCAAAATAATAAGAACAGGATTGACAATGGACCCCGGGATACTGGAAGTTAAATCATTCGAAAGGCTTGGAGATTGCTATATAAGTACGTTCACCCATTGGCCTCAATATAAATCAATATCATTCCAATGTGGTGAATACATTTGCTCTGTCACATTGGCCAGGAAGACTACGCCCGGTCTGGACCGGTTTGTACAGTTATGCCTGGATATTTGTGAAGAACATTGATCAAATGGCAATACAATGGTTTGGCCTGGAGAAGATACAGCTATCGCTATGGATAATCCATTTTTAATAGGGGGAAGACTTTTAACGTACTATTCAACCAGGGTTGGTTGATGATGTTTCGTCTATCCAAATATAAATTTATAAGATTGGAAATACAAATTATTTTTGTGTTACACCAGCGATACATGCTGCATATCAGAAGCCTGGTCATTGTATCAGGTTTCTCTTCAAGGCATAGAGCAATAGCCCTCCAACAGTCTTAACGTTAGCCTTTTGTCGCATTCTGTCACGCTTTAACTCCACTGATCTTTTACTGAGGTTCATCCTGTCAGAAATCTCCTCTGTATTTTTTTCTTCACTGAGTAAATTCAATATTTTAAGTTCTTCTGTAGTAAAGTCCGGCAGCAAATTGGCTACCGACTTCTTTCTTTTCAGCACATAATGCTTAAGTAATGGATTGTCAAGTAGATTGGTATAGAATACCTCATTGTTATAAGCTGCCTTGATAGCCCTTACTATATCAGCGATGTCCATTGTTTTGGTTAAAAAACCATTGATGCCATATTCAAGGCATTGTGCCACATATACTTCATCAGAAAAAGCAGTTAATATAAGAATGCGTGTATCGGGATAATGGGTGTGAATGATCTTCAATGCTTCAATACCGCTCAACCGGGGCATATTAATATCAAGAAGTAGTACATCTGGTTGTGAGTGAGATAGTTTATCAAGCAGGTCGGCCCCATTTTCTGCGATAAAGATAACTGATAGATCGTCGTAGACAGAGAGCGCTTTTTCAAAGGCTTGCCGGACAGCAGTATGGTCATCGGCAAGGGCGATTTTAATGGTTGGCGTACTCATGGTGGTAAGGTTTGTCGATTATACTATAAGTATACAGTGTAACGGTTAGTTCTGCGAAAATAACAAAAGCGAAATCATTTGCTCTTGGTATTTGTTAAAATTACTCATTTTCTAAATGAAAACTTTAAGTAATATTGATTTAGTTTCTGATTGCATAGCCTCTTGAAGCCCGTTGCTGCTTGCGAACTAATCCTATACCCTTTTATTCGAGGACTTTTTTACCCAATCATTTTTATTGTATTTATCTCCAGGACACTTGTTACGGGTGCTCTGCAGCGATAGCTCTATCCCCTCCTTAAACCGTTTGTCGTTCTCAAAACGATTGCGAATGCCTATTGCCCGTATCAGTTTACTGTAACCATTACCTTAATCATATGACCAGCTTTAATGCGGGATGGTATCTGCTATATACCAGACCCAAACAGGAGAAACGCGTCGCAGAATCATTAGCGGATAATCATGTAAGTTATTACCTTCCTCTGCAGTCAGCCACCCGTGTGTGGGCCGACAGGGTTAAAGTAGTTCGGGTGCCCATGTTTCCATCTTATGTTTTTGTTAATCTTAAAAGTCAAGCAGAGTATTTTGAAGGCCTGAATGCAGACGGCGTATTGCAGTACGTAAAGTTTGGCGGGCAAAACGCACGGGTGTCCGATCTGGTTATAAACGACCTGAAGCTCGTTGCCGAACATGGCACAAATGTGGAAGTTTCCTTTTCGAGATTTGAGCAAGGTCAAAAGCTCACCATTGCTGATGGTCCCTTTTCAGGTATGCACTGCGAAGTGATACGGTATAATAACAAAGATAAAATACTGGTTAGGTTTGACCTTTTACAGCGGAGTATCTTAATGGAGGTGCCACAAAACAAGCTGGTAAGTATATAAAAAAACAGAAGCATACATGGTATGAAGGATCTAAAAACCAAGGCAACAGAATTTTTGCCATTAACCGGCGCCCAGAAATGGCTCATGGGAGAAATACATAAGTATAAACATCCTGGCTGGGTGTGTTTGGAGTTCATGGTGAAAACCAAGATCCCCATGAATGAATTTGCCCTGAAAGAATCAGCCTGGTATTTAATAGCCAAATACGAAAATCTAAGGGTAAAGCTGTATAACAAAGACGGCCAGTGGCTGCAGGAACTATATCCATTGACAGAATCGAATGTATTTGCCAAATACGATCTTTCCCAGGAACCAGCTGCTGAGCGCATCCTGAAAATGCGCGAGATCTGCATCCGGGAAAGAGATTGGTTATTACCAGGCCGGGGCAATGTGATCCGGATATTGTTTTTCAGGTTTTCAGAAAATGAAGGCCGTATCTGGTTTTGTGTACACCATGTAGTATCGGATTTTGTATCCATGCTTATCCTGTCGGGCGATTTTTTAACCGCCTACACCACCATCCTGCAGGGTAAGGAGTTGAAAAGACAAATCGTCAACGACTATCGCAAATGGCTGTATATAGTAGAAGGGTACGCCCGCGACGTGCTGGTACCTGCTCAATTTGAATATTGGATATCATTGCCCTGGGAGAAAGCGAAGCTGCTGCCAGGTGATTATCCCGATAAATATCCAAATGTGCATGCGATCAGTGAAGCTATTCGCAGTAAAAAACTGATCGGCTGTTACAGAACCTGTCACCAGACCATGGAACAGGCAGACACTTTTAAACTGCTGGGCAGATACGGATTGGAGTTTGAAAGTATCCTGATTGCCGTATTCTTTATAGCCCTGTCCAATCAACGCAAGGTGGATTGCCTTGATATTGCAGCTTCCCATGCGGGCAGAAACCTGTTGCCGGCTGATTATAACTTTAGCGAGAACCGGTTGATAGGATATATCGCCCTGGTACGCGTGCTGCTGCTAACCAATCCCGGCTATGGAAGTGCTGTAAGAGATATTCACCATGTGGCCGAGCAGATCAAAAATATCCCCGATGGGGGAACCGGTTATACTCTCGTTGCCGATCAAATTAAGAATGAGGCATTGAGAAATGCCTTCGGTAGCTTCCGGAAAAATCCCCAGATCTTCTTTAATTACCTCGGCGCCACCAGTACCAGCCTGAATAATGAGCAATATGAGATTGTGAATGAAGATATCGGCAGGGACATACATCTTCCTGAAATAAAAGATTCTGTTTTTGAGTGCAGCGCTGCCATCAACCAGGGAAAGCTGCACATAACACTCACCTATATTGACGACTACATGAAGGAAAGCACCACGAAAGAGATCCTGCAGTTAATGACGGGCATGCTGCAAACCCTCGTTACTGAGCAGGAAGTAGAAAAAGCTATTTGAACAGCCAATACGATTATCTATGAAAGTCATTTTTATGTTTTCCGGTCAGGGTTCCCAGTATTATCAAATGGGAAGGAAATTGTTTGACAGCCATGCAGTCTTCCGTGAAAAGATGCTCGAACTGGATGAAGTGTCAAAAGCCGTGCAGGGGCAGTCTGTAATAACTGAATTGTACAATACAACCCATAAGCTGTTTGATCCTTTCCTGGCGCTTGGTCATACACATCCGGCCATTCTTATGGTAGAACTGGCCATGGCAAAACTGTTAATGGAAGAAGGCATAATACCGGATTACCTGGTTGGTTTCAGCCTGGGTGAATTCGCGGCAGCCGCGCTTTCGGGTGCGATCACCGAAACGGATGCCATGAAGATGGTCATTAAGCAGGCTCAACTGGTCAGGGATAATTGTAAGGAAGGAGGGCTGGTGGCTGTATTACATAGCCTGGATATTTACAATAATACGCCTGCTATCAACAGTAACAGCAGCATGGCGTCCATTAATGCGCCTGCTCAATTTGCCATTGCAGGAGAAAAAGAACAGATGAACACCGTGAAGCGATTTATGAAAGACAATGACCTGCTGCACCAGGAGCTCATGGTGTCTTATGGCTTTCATTCTCCTGCCATTGACCCTGCCAGGGAAGCTTACTGCTCTTTCTTGCAAGGGCAATCTATTGGCAGGCCTGCCATCCCTGTTATATCGGGTATGTCGGGACAACCTGTTCATAGTTTTCCGGCGCATTACTTTTGGGATATCGTCAGGAATCCCACTACTTATGTAGATGCCATACAAACCCTGGAAAATACTGCAGGCAGGGAAGAAAAGCTGTTGTATATTGACCTGGGGCCTGCTGGCTCCCTGGCCAATCTGGTAAAGTATAATATCCGCGATAGCTCAGCTTCCAAAGGATTTCAGATCATGTCGCCCTTTCAGCAGGAGTTGAAAAAACTGGAAGAGTTGATCAGTTATCATAAAGAGAACAGACCTGCAGCACCGGCATTACACACCACAAAAAAAGACCGGTTGGTTACCTGGCTTTTCCCGGGACAAGGATCACAGAAGAAAGGGATGGGAGAAGATCTTTTTGATGTTTTTCCAGCGCTTACGGATAGAGCCAGTGAAATACTCGGCTATTCCATAAAAGAGTTATGCCTGGACCCTGCCAATCGGAATCTCAATCTTACTCAATTTACACAACCGGCCTTGTACGTGGTGAATGCCTTGTCGTACCTGAAATTAAAAGAAGACACCGGCATCGTTCCCGACTTTGTGGCCGGGCATAGCCTGGGAGAATACAACGCCCTGTTTGCAGCCGAAGCACTGGACTTTGAGACAGGTTTAAAACTGGTGCAAAAGCGAGGGGCGCTCATGGCCACTATGAAGGATGGGGGCATGGCCGCCGTGAAAGGTTTAGGGGAGGAAGAAATAAAAGACCTGTTAAGGCGCCACCAGTTGGATGAAATAGATGTGGCCAATTACAATTCTCAAAACCAGATCGTACTATCGGGGCCAAAAGAGCTGATCAACAGATCAGGGCATTATTTTGAAGCTGCCGGAGCTTCCCTGTACTTTGTATTAAACGTAAGCGGTGCTTTCCATTCACGATATATGCTTCCTGCCAGGGAAGAGTTTGACATATTCCTGCAGCAATTCCATTTCTCCGCATTAAAAATACCCGTTGTTTCCAATGTAGAAGCAGCCTTGTATACGCATGACAAAATACGGTCACTATTGGCCAACCAGTTGATCAAACCGGTAAGGTGGACAGATAGCATCCTCTTCCTTACAGAACAAGGTGATGTCACCTTCAAAGAGGTTGGTCCCGGCGATGTATTGACCAAACTGGTATTCGGCATTCAGAGAGATAGGAAAGAGCTTGTGTCGGGCTAAGTCCCGCTCCCCGAAACAAACTTTGCCGAAGCAAACGGCTCGTTGCTCGCAGCTCAAAGCTCGTAGCTTGTATCACAAAATCACTAACCTTTAAGCATACAAATGCATAATCCTGTTTCATCGGCTTCCGGTGTGCGGAAGCCGGATATAGCTGTCATTGGTATGTCCTGCCGGTTTCCCGGCGCTTCCAATTATGAGGAGTTTTGGGAAAACCTCAAGGCCGGCAAGTCTGGTATAGAAGAAGTTCCCGCCAACAGGTGGAACTGGGCCGACTATTGGGGCGATCCGCTAACAGAGAAGAATAAGAGCAACAGCAAGTGGGGAGGTTTTCTGAAAGGAGTAGACCATTTTGATACTGACTTCTTCGGTATGTCGGTAACAGAGGTTGAGCGAATGGACCCGCAACAACGCATTATGCTCGAGCTTACCTGGGCCTGCCTGGAAGATGCCGGCATTCGTCCTGCTTCTATTTCCGGTGAGCAGGTAGGTGTATTCCTCGGTGTATTTAATTTTGACTATAAGGAAATACAGGAGCGTGGCGGACAACTTACCATTGAAGCGCATCATTCCACGGGTACTGCTTCCGCTATCATTGCCAACAGGGTTTCTTATTACTTTAACTTCAAGGGACCCAGTGTTCCTATTGATACCGCTTGCTCAAGTTCCCTCAGTGCGGTGCATGCTGCCATTCAATCCTTGCAGCTGGGTGAATGTAAACTGGCGGTTGCTGGTGGTATTAACCTATTGCTTACACCTACCCGGCATATCTCCTTTTCCAAAACAGGCATGTTGTCGCCAACGGGTTCCTGCAAATCTTTTGATGAAGGCGCCGACGGATATGTACGGGGCGAAGGCGCCGGCCTTGTGTTGCTCAAACCATTGGAGCAGGCGCTGGCAGATAAGGACAATATCTATGGGATCATCAAGGGCAGCGCAGTCAACCATAGCGGCAAAACCTATTCACTGACCTATCCCAATCCCGACGCGCAGAAGGAGGTGATCATCGCCGCACAGCAAATGGCCGGTATTACGCCGGATACCATTGGGTATATCGAAGCACATGGTACAGGCACGCCCAAGGGAGACCCCATCGAGTTTCGCGGGTTGACGAGCGCCTTTGCAGCAGCAGGCCTGGGAGAGACCAGGCCCCCCAATTATTGTGCGCTGGGTTCTGTGAAATCAAATGTGGGACACCTCGAAGCCGCAGCTGGCATAGCAGGCATTATTAAGGTATTACTGTCCATGCGGCACCAGCAATTGCCGGCCTTGCAAAATTTTAAGCAACTGAATCACCGCATATCATTAACCAATACACCTTTTTTTCTGGTCACGTCCTTAATGCCCTGGGAGCCATTGGTAAACGGCGATAACCAGCCATTGCCCCGGCGGGCTGGTGTTAGCTCCTTTGGCTTTGGAGGTACCAATGCACATGTGGTGCTGGAGGAAGCGCCTTATGTGCCGCAGCCAGCAACTCACGAAGGCACCCATAATAAACCTCCTTATTATGTAGTTTGCCTTTCTGCTAAAACCCCGGAAAATTTATCCGATAAAGAAAAAGAACTGACAGCCTGGCTGGAGAACAGGAGCCACTTGATCGATATAGCCGATGTGTGCAGAACATTATCGGCAGGAAGAGAACATTTCATGCACAGAACGGTATTCGTTGTAAAAAGCAGTCAGGACTTGCTGGAAAAGCTACAGGCGTTTTCAACACAAGCTGATGTAGAAGGAGGTTGTAGAAATGTTTCGACCAGCAGGGAACAGGAAGAAGTATCAGCCCTTTTCAGCGAGATCGATAAGGTCATCATGCAGGCATTGGCCGCACCGGATATCAGCGAGGAAGAATACTATCGTAAGCTGGGGGTAATCGCCGGGCTGTACCTGAAGGGCTACAATCCTGATTGGGACCAACCCTGGTTCGGCAGCCAGGGGAAGCGCATCGGTTTACCTGCCTATCCATTTACAAAACAAGGTTACTGGGTGCCCGAACCTGACCACCTGAAGATGGTCCAGCCATTGTTGCACCCACTGTTGGGCAGCAACACAGCTGATCTCCACGGTCAGCGGTTTACTGTTACTTTCACGGGACAGGAATCCTTTTTAAGAGACCATGTCGTCAATGATAAACGTGTGTTGCCGGCTGTTGCCTACCTTGAAATGGTGAGAGCAGCAGTGACCGAATCAACAAAGAGTGAAGGATCACAGCCTGGTTCTTTGCACCTGGAAAACATGATCTGGAGCCAGCCAATACAGGTGGAGAAAGAAAACCTGGCAGTGCATACGAGTCTCAGCCTGGAAGAAACCGGCGCTATTGCATTCAGTGTATTCAGCGAGCCGGATAAACAACACGAAGCAATCCGCATTTATTGCAAAGGATCGGCCGTGTTCAAAGCATCTGCAGAGCCAGCACTATTGGATATTGAGCGCATACAAGAAAGCTGCCGGCAAAAGACATTACTGAAAGACGCCTGTTACAGCAGCTTACTGGCAATGGGATTTGCATACGGGCCCGCCCACCAGTGCCTCGAAGCTGTTTATGCAGGCACCGGTCTGCACCTCGCCAAACTAACATTACCCATCACAGAAATAAGTTCCTTCAATAACTATACGCTTCATCCAGGCATTATGGATGCTGCCTTGCAGACCTGCCTGGTAATCGGCTTACCGGTTGAAGAGGGTAGCGATCTCTATCTTCCATTTGCGCTCGACAGTATGGAGATAGTGCAGGCCACTACAGCCAATATGTGGGCCCTGATCAGAGCAGGTATAAAGGAGCAATCCACAGCTATTAAAAGTTTTGATATCGACTTATACGATGCAGAGAGCAGGCTTTGTGTAAGAATAAAAGGATTCACCTTCAGGCAGCTGAAAGGCAATTCTGTAAATCAACAGTCTTGTTTATTATTAGCCCCCGAATGGAAAGAACAGCCTATTGCTGACCAACACCCTGCAACCGTATATGCGCGGCGCCTGGTATTCTTATGTGAACCCGGTAATATCAATGTGCAGTTGTTACAGGAGCAAATGCCGGATGCGCATTTTATTATACTACAAGGAGCATCGGGAAACATAGGAGAAAGATACCTGGATTACACCTCTGTGGTTTTTGAAGAAGTAAAAGCATTGCTGAAAGATAAGTTGCCGGGAAAAACAAGTGTGCAGGTTGTCCTCTTTCAACACAAAGAAAATAGGGTACTGGCCGGCCTATCAGGGTTATTAAAAACCGCCATGCTGGAAAATCCCGCTTTCGTTGGGCAAATGATGAGTGTTGCTGATGAAGAGCATCTTGTTGACCGGTTGAAAGAGAACGCTTCCCGGTTAACGGATCATGAGATCAGTTACCTAAATGGCAAAAGGGAAGTAAGAGGGTGGAAAGAAATGACTACTGCAGGCAAATCCCTTCCCTGGAAAAAGGACGGTGTATACCTGATCACCGGTGGTACCGGAGGATTGGGGATGATCTTTGCCAAAGAGATAGCAACAAAAGTGAGCAATCCTTTACTCCTGTTAACTGGTCGCTCCGCACTGAATGCAGCCAAAGAAACACAGCTTACTGAATTGAGGACATTGGGCGCAAGGGTAGAATACCACCAGGTGGATATTGGTAATAAAACAGCGCTCACTGAACTGATACAATATGCCAGGAGTAACTATGCAGGCTTGCAAGGCATCATCCACAGTGCAGGCATCATACAAGATGATTACATCATTAGAAAACGGCCCGAATCTATCCGGGAAGTATTATCGCCCAAAGTGCTGGGCGCTACTTACCTGGATGAATTGACCCATGACCTGCCATTGGATTTCTTCATTCTCTTTTCTTCCGTCGTTGGTCCCTTGGGCAATGCCGCCCAGGCCGACTATGCCGCTGCCAATGCTTACCTCGATGAATATGCTGCCTGGCGCAATCAGTTGGTTACAGAGAAGAAGCGGCACGGACATACCATTTCTATCAATTGGCCATTATGGAAACAGGGCGGCATGCAATTGGGAAAAGAGATGGAAGCAATGTTATTACAGCAAATGGGCATGAGCCTGCTGGAAACCGCCGCTGGCATTGAATCGCTCTACAGGGGGATGGCCGCCGGTGTATCACAGATCATGGTGGCCCCGGGAGACAGGAAAATAGTAGAGGAAAAATTCCTTACTGCCACCCAGGTAAACAGTGTATTGCCGGATACTATTCAGAAAGTTTTGACGGATCATATACCGGAAGAGGCAGCCATTGAATATTTCAAAGGATTGTTATCAGTTACCATCAAGCGGCCTGTGCACAAGATAGATGCAGCCGCTGCTATGGAAGCTTATGGTATTGACTCCATCATGGTGATGCAGATGACCAATCAGTTGGAAACAGTATTTGGCACTTTACCTAAAACGCTCTTTTTTGAATACCAGAATATAAAAGAACTCACCCAATACTTCCTGGATCATTACCAGGAAAAACTGCGGCAGGTATTAATGCCGGCAACAACTGTTGTACTCGCACAACCGGCTGTAGCCTTACCGTTCAGGAAACCACTGGTGGTACCAGATGTACAGGCAGTGCCTGAAGTGCAGCCGGAAAAGCCTGCCCAGCCTGTTGCCAACCATTCCGGGGCATTGGATATTGCGATCATCGGCGTGGCAGGCCGCTACCCGCAGGCGGATAACCTGCAGGAGTTTTGGAACAACCTGCAGCATGGCAAAGATTGTATCACAGAAATACCCCGCGACCGTTGGGATTACCGGCTTTATTTTGATGCGGATAAAGAAAAAGAAGGGAAAACCTATAGCAAATGGGGAGGCTTTATCAATGATGTAGACAAGTTTGATCCTTTATTCTTTAACATATCTCCTTCCGAAGCAGAAAGAATGGACCCGCAGGAGCGCCTTTTCCTGCAATGTGTGTATGAAACCATCGAGGATGCCGGTTATACCAAACAATCATTGGCCGGTCAAAAGCATTTTGGACTGGGCAGCCAGGTAGGTGTATACGTGGGCGTGATGTATGAGGAGTATCAACTGTATGGTGCGCAGGAAGCGCTGCACGGCCGGCCGGTAGCCTTGTGGGGATTGCCTTCTTCCATAGCTAACCGGGTATCATACTATTTTGACTTGCACGGCCCCAGTATGGCTATTGACACCATGTGCTCTTCTTCCCTTACAGCCATTCACCTGGCTTGTGAAAGCATTGTGCGGGGCAAATGTGAGTTGGCTATTGCCGGTGGTGTAAACGTATCTGTGCATCCCAATAAATATCTTTTCCTCAGCCAGGGAAGATTTGTTTCCAGCAAAGGCCGTTGTGAAAGCTTTGGCACCGGTGGCGATGGTTATGTGCCGGGTGAAGGTGTAGGAGCGGTTTTATTGAAACCATTGGAAAAAGCCATTGCCGATGGAGATAATATTTATGGTGTTATCAAATCCACCGCTATCAATCATGGCGGTAAAACAAATGGCTACACTGTTCCTAATCCCAAAGCGCAGGCAGGTGCTATCAGCAGGGCCTTCAGCGAAGCGGGCATTGATGCGCGAACCATCAGTTACCTCGAAGCCCATGGCACCGGCACTTCACTGGGTGACCCCATTGAAATACTGGGACTGTGCAAAGCCATGAACGGGTATTCCACCGATACCCAATTCTGTTCTACTGGTTCCGTAAAGTCGAATATCGGCCATTGCGAAAGTGCGGCCGGTATTGCAGGCATTACAAAAGTGTTGCTGCAACTGAAGCACCGGCAGATCGTTCCCTCCCTGCATTCCGGGATATTAAATGCCAATATAGATTTTACCAATAGCCCTTTCTATGTTCAACAGGAGTTGACCGACTGGAAACGGCCACTGCTATCCACAAATGGACAGGCAAAAGAATACCCGCTTTGCGCAGGCATATCTTCCTTTGGAGCAGGAGGCGCCAATGCGCATATCATTATTGAAGAATATATTCCAGCTGTTACTGTTGCTGCGCCCGTACAAGCTGCAAAAGATACTTTCCTCATACGTTTATCCGCTACTGATGAGAACAGGCTGATTGTGCAGGCCAGGCAATTGCTGGCCGCTATCGGCCGGGATAAAGCAATATGGAACCTGTCCGATGAAAAGTTGCCAGCCATGGCTTATACTTTACAGGTGGGCAGGGAACAGCTTGAATGCAGCCTGGCATTACCAGTCACTTCAATGAAAGAACTGGAAGAACAACTAACAGCCTTTATTAATGATCCGAAAACGATCAGCGATCTCCATAAAGAATATGACCAGTCAGTAAGCGCCTGGATGAAAGGAGCAAGCTTACAGCGGATCAGTTTACCCACCTATCCTTTTAAGAAGGAAAGGTATTGGATCGGCAATGCTGATGAAAAGCCGGCAACTGCTGTAGTGGAGCAGGCATCCTTATCCCGTATTCATCCGCTCCTGCACCAGAATATTTCCGACCTGTCGGCACAACGGTTCCAGGTGCATTTCACCGGCAATGAATTTTACCTGGCAGACCATGTGGTGAACGAACGGAAGATACTGCCTGCTGTAGCCCAACTGGAGATGGCGAGGACTGCCGTATGGGAATCTGTCAAATCATTCAATGATCAATACCAGCAGATACGCCTGCAGCAGCTTGTATGGACACAACCGCTGGTAGTGGATGAGCAGGGATTAACCGTTTATATTGAACTGAATGTAGATGAGCAGGGCCTCATCCACTTTGAAATATATAGCCAGGATTCGGACGAACCAGCCACGCGGGAAATATTTAGCCAGGGACAGGCAGCCATTGTTGATTTGCCTGTCATCAACAGCATGGGGCAAACAGGCATTCACCACCTGCAACAATTATGTAATATACGCGTGATGGACAAGAGCGCCAGTTATGATGCCATTGCGCCTACGGGCTTGCACTATGGTCCTTCCCTCAGGGGAATAGAAGAAGTATACATCGGCGACAAAAAGATTCTGGCCCGTATGGCCCTGCCAGCTATTGCCTGCAATGGGCAGGAGCAGTTGTTGTTGCACCCCGGTATCATGGACCCTGCTTTGCAAACTACTTTGTTCTGGGACCTGGCCAATAACGACAGCAGTATAAAAATGTTCCTGCCATTTGCCATGGAAGCCATGGAAGTGTATGCACCAACAGCTGTTGCTGCCTGGGTATTGATCAGCAGCAAACAGGCAGCCACACAGGGTCAACGATTGCTCGACATAGATGTATTGAATGAAAAAGGCGATACCTGTGTACGCATGAAGGGAGTATCTTTTGCAACGCCCGCATCAAACCTGGCGCTTAGCTCCGCCAGGGCTTCAGAAACAGTATTGTTGTTTCCTTCCTGGGAAAGAAAAGACATTCCTGCCATCACCACCTATAAGACATTTGACAAACAGGTCATCATCACCTGCGGATTGCCGGCTATCGCCCATCAGTTGGCTACCGGCATGGCTGGTGTGGAGTTAATGGCTTTTGATGGCAATAAAGTATCGGACTTCCTTACGATAGCCCTGCAGTTATTTGAAAAAGTGAAGGCACTGTTACTGGAAAAGAAGCGGATTGTTGTGCAGGTACTGATACCAGCTGAAGGAGAAGGAAAAGTATATGCAGGGTTAGCAGGATTGTTAAAAACAGCCCGGAAAGAATCGCCTAATTTCTTCTTCCAGGTAATCAGTGTAGGAGAACAGGAGCAGATCGGCGATATCAAAAAGAAGATCATAGAAGATATTAACTGCCTGCAGGATAAAGAGATCCGTTACCAGAACGGCCTGCGGGAAGTATTGCAATGGAGGATAAAAGAAGAAGCAGGATCACCACCAAAACCGGTGAACGATCTTCCCTGGAAAGACGGCGGTGTTTACCTCATTACCGGTGGGGCAGGGGGACTGGGTTTATTGTTTGCCAATGAGATCGTGCGCAAAGCAAAAGACATCACCCTCGTGCTTACAGGACGATCTTCCCTTGATAGCAGGAAGCTTGGTGAATTGGCGGCTTTGGAACAGGCGGGCGCCAAAATAGATTACCGGAAAGTAGATATCACCAATCAGCAGGCAGTAAAAATATTAATACAATCCATTCGTCATGAGTTTGGATCACTCAACGGTATCCTTCACAGTGCCGGTGTGATCAGGGATAATTACCTCATCAATAAACATACAGCCGAATGGAAGGAAGTGCTGGCGCCTAAAGTAGAGGGCATACAATACCTGGACATTGCCAGTAAAGAAGTGGCCCTGGATTTCTTCGTGCTCTTTTCTTCAGTAACAGGCGCTTTGGGTAACGCAGGGCAGGCCGATTATGCTACGGCCAATGCCTTCATGGATGAATATGCTACCTACAGGAATGAACTGGTGGCAGGTGGCTTGCGGCATGGTCACACCTTGTCGGTCAACTGGCCACTATGGAAAGAAGGTGGTATGCAGGTGGACCAGGATACGGAGCATTACCTGTTTGATACTTTTGGCATGGTTCCTTTGTCAACAGTATCCGGCATTGCTTCTTTATACCGCGCTTTATTATCCCGGCAATCAAGGGTAATGATCATAGAGGGCGACCGGAAGCGGATAATTGAAAAGATTGTGGCATCCGATGATTCCCTTCCACAACAACCCGTACAGCCGGCTACCACTTCATGGGTCATTGACAGCAATACAGAAGAAGCTGCTATACTGTATTTCAAAAAACTATTGTCGGCTGTTATTAAACTGCCGGTCGATAAGATCAGGGCCGATACAGCCATGGAAGAATACGGCATTGATTCCGTGATGGTGATGAAAATGTCGGCACGGCTGGAAAAAGTATTTGGTGCTTTGTCAAAAACCTTATTCTTTGAATACCGCAATATCAGTGAGCTTACCCGCTACTTTTTACAAGAGCATGCCGAACAATTGATGGATGTATTAGGCCTGAAGGTAAATAAGCCATTGGTTACTGAAAATAAAGCCGCTCTTCCAGGTAGTAACATCCTGCCCATGCGCAACAGGGTCAGCAATAGAATGAAGACGCCTGAAAGAAAAACAGGCAGGGAAGTTGATCCGCTGGACATAGCCATCGTAGGTGTTTCCGGTAAATACCCGCAGGCAGAAAACCTCAACGAGTTCTGGGAAAATCTTTGCCAGGGAAAAGATTGTATCACCGAGATACCAGCCGATCGCTGGGATTACCGCACTTATTTCGATACCGACAAAACTAAAAAAGGGAAGACCTATAGTAAGTGGGGCGGATTCTTAAAAGATGTAGCCGCCTTTGATGCCCTCTTCTTCAATATATCACCACTGGAAGCAGAGTTGCTCGATCCCCAGGAACGCCTGTTCCTGCAATGTGTACAGGAAACCATCGAAGATGCCGGGTATAACAGGCAGGGCCTTGCCGGCAGTGAAAAGGGATTGCCCGCCAATATTGGCGTGTACGTGGGTGTTATGTACGAAGAATACCAGCTGTTTGGTGTGCAGGAAAGCAGGAGGGATCACCAGGTGGCGTTGTTTGGAAATCCTTCTTCCATTGCCAACCGCATCTCTTACTTCTACAATTTTGATGGGCCCAGCATGGCGGTAGATACCATGTGTTCCTCTTCTTTAACCGCCATTCACCTCGCTTGTCAAAGTATCCACAATGGCGAATGCAAGGCCGCCATTGCAGGTGGTGTCAATATTTCTATTCATCCCAATAAATATTTGTTGCTGGCGCAGGGCAAGTTCATCTCCGGTAAAGGACGCTGTGAAAGTTTTGGCATTGGGGGCGATGGCTACGTCCCTGCAGAAGGTGTGGGCGCTGTGTTGCTGAAACCATTGGCGCAGGCGCTGCTGAATGGTGATCATGTATATGCTGTCATCAAAGCAACAGCCGTGAACCATGGCGGCAGGACAAATGGTTATACCGTTCCCAATCCGCAGGCACAGGCTGCTGTGATCAGCAAAGCATGCAAACGTTCCGGTATTGATCCGCGTACCATCAGTTACCTCGAAGCCCATGGCACAGGCACTTCGCTGGGCGATCCGATAGAGATTACAGGATTAAAGAAAGCCTACCAGGAATATACAAAGGACAATCATTTTTGTGCCATAGGGTCGGTGAAGTCCAATATCGGACATAGCGAAAGCGCTGCTGGCATGGCGGGGCTCACCAAAATACTATTGCAGTTAAAACACAAATTGCTCACGCCCTCTTTGCATTCAGAGGTATTGAACCCGCATATTGATTTCGCCAATAGTCCCTTTATAGTGCAGCAAACCCTGGCCCCCTGGGAAAGACCCATCATTGCCGTGAATGGCCATACTACCGAATACCTGCGGCGGGCTGGTCTTTCTTCTTTTGGCGCCGGAGGTTCCAATGCCCATTTGATCATTGAAGAATTTGATGAAGCCCTGTTGCCTGAACAAATATTGCCGGCAACAGTAACAAGCGATACGCCAGAGCGTGTAGTCATCCTGCTATCCGCTAAAAACGAAGGCCGGTTAAAGGAAATGGCCGCCCGCCTGGAGAAAGCATTGCTACAGGGACAGTTCCGGGACCATGACCTGCCACATATTGCTTTTACCCTGCAGGTAGGCAGGGAAGCATTGGAAACAAGACTGGCCATGATCGTACAATCTGTGGGGGAACTTTGTCAAAGACTGCATGATTTTGTGCAGGATGCACCACTGGCAGATGATGTTTATTATGGAAAGATCGAACGGGACAACGGCGCCATTGAAGCTTTTACCGCCGATGAAGACCTGCGGGAAGCCTTGAACAAATGGATGGAACGGAAAAAGTTTGGCAAGCTCTGTACCTTCTGGGTGAAGGGATTGCAGGTAGATTGGATGTCCTTATACAAAGGGGCTACCGGTGAAAGACCCATGCGCAGGATCAGCTTACCGGCTTATCCGTTTGCTCCAGAACGTTATTGGGTGCCACAAGTACCCGGAAATGATCAGCCCAACCATCATGCTGCTGCTGTACCTGTAGAACAGCCTTCGGCAGACACCCTGTTCCTGCAACCCTGGTGGAAAGCGCAGGCAGTTGCTGCAACTACTGCTGTACAGTATACACAACATATTATGCTCTTTGCGGGTATAGAAGCCGCCACTATTGATCTTCCGCTAATAAAAAATACGATCAAAGAAGTACAGGTCCACAACCTGTATGATCAGCAGGAGAACAGGGGCAATAATTACCAGGCATATTCCTTGCACCTGTTCCACCTGCTACAGGATGTATTGCTTGCCCGGCCCTCCGGGAAAATATTGATCCAGGTAATAGTAGACACTGCTCATGAAACCTTAACAGGATTGCAGGCATTGTTAAAAACAGCCCACCAGGAAAACCCACTGATCACGGGACAACTGATTGCCATCCCCAAAGACGTTAGCACAGAAGCATTAATTGCTATCATAAAAGAAAACAGCCTTTCCGGTGAAAGCGGCGCCATTAAGTACATACAGCAGGTGCGGCATGAGTTGAGTTGGAAAGAGCACAGCTTCTCACAAAGAACCTTGCAGCCGTTCTGGAAAGAAGGTGGCCGTTACCTCATCACCGGTGGAGCAGGAGGCTTAGGGCTCATCTTTGCCAAAGAAATTGTACAACAGCTCAAAAAAGGAACGGTTATTCTCACCGGCCGGTCATCAGTAGCTGGTCGTGCATCACTACTTGCGCCCTTGCAGGGTGGTGGCGTAACCGTCATATATAAGCAGGCAGATATAGCCAACCCGGAAGCGGTGAATCAACTCATCCGGGAATTGCAGGAAGAATTTGGCGGCCTGGATGGCATCATCCACAGTGCGGGTATAACCAAAGACAGTTTCCTGATCCATAAAACAGAAGCGGAATGGCAGGAAGTAGCATCGCCCAAGATAGCAGGCCTTATCAACCTGGATAATGCCACTAAAGCATTGCCACTTGATTGCTTCATCGTATTCTCTTCTATAGCAGGCGCCCTGGGCAATCCCGGTCAGGCCGATTATGCGGCTGCCAACGCCTTTATGGATGAATACGTGCAGTTCCGCAACAGGATGGTAGCAGAAAAGAAACGACATGGATTGACCATATCCCTCAACTGGCCATTGTGGAAGGAAGGTGGTATGCAAGTGTATAAAGAAGTGGCGGCGCAACTGGATCAAAAAACAGGTATGCTGCCACTGGATACCCATACAGCTTTGCAAGCCTTTTACCAGGCAGTGGGGGCGGGAGTGGATCGTCTGATGGTCCTGCATGGTGATAAAAGAAAAATGCAGGAACGCTTGCTGCAGGCATCCATCATACAGGAAAAGAAAGAGATCAATAACAGGCCTTCAATTACAACCATAAAGCCTGATAAAAGCACACTGCGGTCTCTTACCATACAGCAATTAAAATCCCTCTTTGGGCAGGTAGTGAAATTAAGCCCGGAGCGGATTGATGAACGGGAAGAATTCCAGGCCTATGGCCTTAACTCCGTCATGATCGTGCAGCTTAACCAGTTGCTGGAAAAAATATTTGGTGAGCTATCCAAAACCCTGTTTTATGAATACCAACATTTATCATCCCTCACCGATTATTTGGTGAAAGACCATGAAGAAGCTTGTATACAATGGGGTGGATTGGCCGCGGATCCCATAGTTACGCTTGCTGATAAAGAAGACGAAACAGTTTCCATTAAACAGCAACAAGCGGCCAATATTCTACAGCAGGATGCACGCGAGCCCATTGCCATTATCGGCATGAGTGGACGTTACCCCATGGCTCCTTCACTGACTGCTTATTGGGAAAACCTGCAAGCCGGTAAGGATTGCATTACCGAGATCCCTGCAGACAGATGGAGTATGGATAACTTCTTTCAGCCCGATAAGGAAAAAGCCATTGAAGCAGGCAGCAGCTATAGCAAATGGGGCGGCTTCCTCGAAGGCTTTGCCCAGTTTGATCCTTTGTTTTTCAATATATCGCCACGGGAAGCCAATACCATGGACCCCCAGGAACGTATCTTCCTGCAGGCCTGCTGGCAGGTGTTTGAAGATGCGGGGTATACCCGAGAGCGTATAGCGCAGCAGTACAAGGGCAATGTGGGCGTATTTGCAGGAGTTACTAAAACAGGGTTTGAATTATACGGACCAGCGTTAAGTAAAATAGGGGAGAACAGCCAGCTTCGCACATCCTTCAGTTCAGTGGCCAACCGGGTATCCTGGCACCTCAACCTGCACGGTCCCAGCATGCCCATTGATACCATGTGCTCATCTTCACTCATTGCTATTCATGAGGCTTGCGAAAGCATTTTGAGCGGTGCTTGTGCCATGGCCATCGCAGGTGGTGTGAATCTCTACTTACACCCCCTTAATTATGTAGGCCTTTGTTCACAAAGTTTTCTCGCTGTCGATGGCAAGTGCCGCAGTTTCGGAGAAGGTGGTAGCGGATTTGTGCCGGGTGAAGGAGTGGGGGCCGTACTATTGAAACGCTTATCGCAGGCAATAGCCGATGGTGATACCATCTATGCCCTGGTCAAAGGGTCGGGGGGTAATCATGGCGGTAAAACAAGCGGGTATACCGTACCCAATCCCATGCTCCAGGCAGCCCTCATCAGGGATGCCTTTGACAAAGCCGGTGTACAGGCCCGCGATGTAAGTTATATAGAGGCGCATGGTACAGGCACTTCGCTGGGCGATCCCATTGAGATCACCGGTCTTTCCAAAGCCTTTCAACAGGATACGGCCGATACACAGTTTTGTGCAATAGGATCAGTCAAATCCAATATAGGCCATTTGGAAGCCGCTGCCGGCATCGCAGGCATTACCAAAATAGTACTGCAAATGAAACACCGGCTGTTGGTGCCGAGTCTGCATGCCGAACAACTCAACACCAATATCAATTTCAATAAGACACCTTTTTATGTACAGCGAAAGCTGACTGCCTGGGAAGCAACAGCACAACCACGAATAGCAGGCATTTCTTCCTTTGGCGCCGGTGGATCGAATGCACATGTGATCATTGAAGAATATATTCCCAATGGAAAAGCGGGTGAACCTTATGCAAATGACAAGCTCAACAGCATACCCGCCATCATATTATTGTCGGCCCGCAATAAGAGCCGGTTAAAAGAGCAGGCTACACAATTACTGGCCTTTGTCAATGATCCTGCATTTGATACGAGCTTTAGGAACCTGTTAAATACAGCGTACACCCTGCAAACGGGGCGTGAAGCAATGGAAGTACGATGGGGAGTGAAAGTGAATACCCTACAGGAACTACAGCAACAGCTCCGGGATTTCACAGCAGGCAAAGAACAGCAAGCTCCTGTCGATAACTCCGTTCATCAACTATTGTCGCTCTGGATAAAAGGCGACCAGGTAAACTGGGACGATCTGTATACCGCCGTAAAACATACACCCGATCACCCCGTACGCATCAACCTGCCGGCCTATCCATTTGAACCAGCCACTTACTGGTTGCCCGGCTTGCTATTGCATCACCGTCAGGAAGCACCACTGGTAGCACCACCGCCTGTCAAAGAATGGCTTTTTACTACCGAGGAATGGACCTTACAGCTACCGCCCGCAACCATAGACTGGAACAAACAACTGAAACACTATGCCGGAAAACGGATCTGTATAGTATATCACCAGGAGCAGGAAGCAGATCAGTTGATAGCACTGCTGGAAAAGCTGGAAAAAGCAGGAGGTCTGCAACAACCCCTTTTCATTAGCAAGTTGGCCGTACAACAGATCAGCGCACAGCAGTTGAGCAGCAGGAAACCTGAACTGGTATTGTTCCTGGGGCCGGGCAAACTGGCCAACGCATCGGTACAACCTGTTGAAAGCGATCTGCAAGCCGTGTATCAATACACACAATGCCTCATGCAGGCCGCCTGGGATGAACCAGTTCACCTGTATTATTTCTATGAAACAACTGATACCAACACCCGGTTGGATGCTACGGCGCTGTCCGGGCTCTTCCGCTCGGCCATGAAAGAAAATGCACAACATGTATGGAAGTCTGTGCAGTTGCACAATGTGAAAGATACCGCTACCAAATGCCAGCTCATCCTCAAAGAATGGCTGGGTGATGATCCGGACGCAACCCGTTTTACAGCCGTCCAATACAAAGAAGGGCAACGTTTCTCAAAGGAATTGGTGGAAACCAGCCTGCCCCCCGCTCCTACACCTGCTTTCAGAAAGAACGGCAACTATATCATTGCAGGCGGCATGGGATACATCGGTAGTTCCCTGCTGGAAGAGTTGGCCAATAAATACCAGGCCAACCTTGCGATCCTTTCCAGGGGACCTTATGATGAAGTACGAAAACAACAGTGCGAAAAATTACGCAAGGCCGGGGCCAACGTATATTATCATGTATGCGATATCACCAATATGGAATCACTCCGGCAAACTTATATGAAGGTGAAGCAGCACTTGGGAACCATTCATGGCGTCATCAACCTGGCAAGGAAGCACGACAGCAAAAGCATTATGTCCAAGACCTGGGAATCATTCTACAGCGTGAGCCAGGTAAAAATCCAGGGCACCATCAACCTCGATATCGTAACTCAAGACGAAAACCTTGATCTTTTCATGCTGTTTGCATCCATTGGCGCATATGGCGCCCGGGGTGATGCCGACTATGCCTTCTCTGTTGCTTTCCAAAATGCATTTGCCGCCTGGAGGAATACCTTACAAAAAGCCGGGAAAAGAACAGGCGTAGCTATTTCCCAGTGTTGGGGGCCCTGGGAAGAAGACCGCTTATTCCCCGAAAGCCGCAAGAAAATGAAGGCCCTGGGTCTCGACCTGATCAATATGGCAGCTGCCTTTCCCCTGATCGAAGCCTCCTGTCATTCGCCCCATTCAATACTTGGCTTGTGTACCATTTTCGACAGGGAAAAAGTAAAAGAAGTATTGGGTATGCAGGCACCCGCAGCAATAACTGACACTACAATAGTCATCAGGCCTACAGGTGTTAATGGTCAACAGCCTGGTGACACCGTCAACCAATACGAACAACTGATCATACAATGGGAGCAGCAAAAACGGAATGGACAAACCGTCCCGGTAGAACTGATCCAGCAGGCAATCTCGGTAGAAGAGATGGAGCATATGGATATGAGCCTCGTAGAACGCGTATACAGTTTGTGTTTTGACAACGACTCACTACCCGCTTTTAAACCATCCACTGACACTAAAGCAACGACAGATATATTACCTATGCTCCTGAAGGCAGCAAAGGAAGTATTGCAAACAGAAGACATAGAAGAAACAAAACCGCTCCAGCATTATGGCCTCGACTCTATCCTGGCCATGCGATTGTCAACCAACATCGCTAAAAAGCTAACCAGGGAAGTGATGCCCAAATGGCTCATCGAATTCCCGACACTGTTGGAATTGTCCCAACACCTGGCCGAAAGCCAGGTCCAGGCAACTACATGACCACGCCTTCTTTTGACCGCATTTAAAACATACCATTATGGAGTCCATTGAGTATTTACTGAACGTTCAGTCCAACGATGAGGTGGCTGTCAAACAGGCCCCTGCCCGTGATGTAACCTTTAGCTTCCTGTTCTTTTCGGATGTAAGGAAAGATGTGTCCGACGCAGAGAAGTATGCCTTCATGAGAGATATTACTTTGTTTGCCGACCGCGAAGGCTTTGAAGCCATCTATATACCCGAAAGACATTTCTATGAGTTCGGTTCCATTTATGCCAACTCGGCCATCATGGCGGCACACCTCATACCACAAACAAAACGCATCCGCTTTAGAACAGCCGGTGTTTCCCTCCCGCTACACCATCCTGCTGAAGTAGTGGAATGGTGGGCCATGAATGATATTCTGTCAGACGGCCGCATAGACCTGGGATTCGGTACCGGCTGGAACAAACCCGATTTTATTTTCTCTCCCGGGAATTATGAAGACCGCAAACAGGTTTGTTGGGACAGGATACCCATTGTCCAAAAGTTATGGCGTGGAGAAACAGTAGTATTTCCCGGGCCCGATGGAGAATCCGTTCCTGTTACCGTATATCCACGTCCTGTACAAAAAGAATTGAACGTTTGGTTGCTGGCCACTAAGAATGACGATTCTTTTATTCATGCCGGTACGATGGGGTACAACCTTTTTACCATGTTGTATGGAATGGACCTCGAAGCCATGGGCAAAAAAATAACCTTATACCGGCAGGCGCGTGCAGCAGCAGGATATGATCCCAACACCGGCATTGTTTCTTTAATGCTGCACACCATGGTGCACCGCGATGAACGCACAGTAGCGCAAGCAGTGGAAAAGCCTTTTAAAAAATACATCAGGAGTTCCATGGATGCACATGTGAAAGCCATGCAGGATGGTAAAAAAGAAACCGGTGAAATAGGAGAGGCTGAAAAAGAACAGATGCTGGATTATGCGTACCACCGCTATTTTACCACCGGGGCCATCTTTGGTTCCGTGGAGGATGGCAGGAGGATCGTAGACCAGGCCATAGCGGCAGGCGTAAACGACATTGCCTGTCTGCTGGATTTTGGCGTGGATTACGATCTCGTAAAAAGCTCCCTGCCTTACCTCAAAACACTGGTTGGGCATTACTTATAATCTACACTTCCCATCCTTCCCATAAAAGCTCACCTATGAACGTGGAAAACAAGCGAACGGCGCTCATTGAAAGAATGAAGGCTGCATCTTCACCTGTGGTACAGGCAAAAGACCCGTCACATGAACCGATAGCAATTATAGGATTGTCCGGATACTTTCCCCAAAGCATGGATGTGCAGGCTTTCTGGGAGGCATTGGACCAGGACAGGTCTTTGATAGAAGAAATTCCCGGCCATCGTTTCGATATACAAGCCCTGTATGATGCGGAAGGAAAAGACCCTGATAAGTTTCATACCAAATGGGCAGGCATCATTCCCGATGTACGGCAGTTTGATCCCGCTTTCTTTGGTATCCTGCCGGCAGAGGCCGATCTGATGGACCCGCGCAAGCGTTTGCTGTTGATGACCGCTTACCATGCATTGGAAGATGCGGGTTATACGCCCCGGTCACTAAGCAAGGAAATGACAGGTGTATTTGTGGCTGCCGAAGAAGATGAATACCGCCAGTGCCTGCTGGAAAAAGGCGTTGATATAAAAACTGGCAGCGGAAGTTCATCCTCCCTCATTGCCAACCAGCTATCCTATTTCTTTGACTTTCGCGGGCCGAGTGAATTTGTCAATACCATGTGCTCCGGTGCAGCCGTAGCCATTCATCGCGCAGTAGCAGCCTTGCGCTCGGGTGAGATCAATTATGCACTGGTAGGCGCTGCCAATATATTACTGCATCCCGATCCTTTTATTTTCCTGTCCAGAACAGGACAAATGAGTCCCCATAGTTCTGTACTTTCTTTTGGAAAAGAGGCTCAGGGATTCCTGCGCGCCGATGGAGTGGCTTCCATTCTATTGAAGCCACTGTCCAAAGCCATTGCCGATAAGGATGCCATCTATGCCGTGATCAGGAACACTGCCGTCAATTACAATGGCCAGGGCGGAATGTCCATGGCCGCTCCCAATATACCTGCCCACGTAGACCTCATCAAAGCCTGTTATACAGAAGCCGGTATCGATCCCCGGCAGGTAGATTATATCGAGGCGCAGGGCATGGGCAATCCGGTGGCCGATATAGCAGAATGGGAATCTTTCAACAGGGCCCTTACAGCCATAGCGAAGGAAAAGAAACTGGTATTGTCGCCAGGCAGTTGCCGGGTGAGCACACTGAAACCCATGATCGGGCACATGCACGCTGCTTCAGCCATGGGCGCGCTCTTCAAGATCATCCACAGCTTTCAGACAAATAAGATACACCGCATACAAGGATTCAAAGACATCAATCCCGACCTTGATATTACTGATCAGCCATGCCGCCTCTTGACAGAAACAGAAGACTGGCCTGCTGCTGCATGGGCAAGATTGGCAGGGTTACATGCCTATGGTTCGGGGGGCAACAATGCCCATATACTTATTGAGGAATACAAAGGCCATAAAGAAAACAATGCGCCACAGGAAGAACCTGTAGTTATTCCCTTTTCAGCAGCAACAGAAGAACAGTGCAGAACAATGGTGCGCAACCTGGCAGATGCAATAGTTTCCAATCCTTCCTGGTCCCTCTCTTCCATTGCTTTTACCCTGCAGAACGGCCGTGATGCCATGAAACACCGTGTAGCTTTTGTGGCTGGAATAAGAAGTACTTTTTTAGAACAGGCCCGGGCTTATGTGGAAGGGCAGAACCTGGCCGGAACATGGACAGGCATAGCTACTGAAAAAACGAATGCAGTTACCGCTCCACTACATGATCCCGCAGCGCTGGCGCAAGCCTGGGTAAAGGGAATTGTAGTGACCTGGGAAAAGATACCCTTTCTTAATCCAGTTCAGCGTTTGCACCTGCCGGTATATCCCTTCAACTGCCGGGCATATTGGATGGAAGAAGATAAAGAAGAGCGGACATCGGAGCCGGTGATCAACGCAGAAGAGATCATACGCCAAACATTGAGCTACTTCCTGAAGACCACACCCGATCAGGTTGATATCAACGAAGAGTTCAGCGCCATGGGCTTTGACTCCTTGCTGGTGACCAATCTTTCAAAGAAGCTAAAAGACCAGCACGGCCTTGCCATAGAACATGCTATCTTTTTTGAACACAACACCGCAGCCAAACTGATCGCTTTCATTGGTAAGCATTACCAGGAGCAGTTGGCTAAAGAAAATAATATAAGAAAAGCAACCTACTCGAAAGGCATATCAGCAAAACATTCAGCACAGGATACTCCGGCTACAGATAAGGATCTTATTGCCATCATTGGATTGGCCGGCAGCTTTCCACAGAGTGCAGACCTGGAAGCTTTTTGGAAAAACCTGCTGGCCGGCAACGATTGTGTGGAAGAAATACCGGCAGAACGTTGGGCTGTGAAAGAGCATTATGCTCCTGATGTGGAAACGGCCGATAAGACCGGCAAGAGCTATGGTAAATGGGGCGGGTTCCTCAAAGACCTATATTATTTCGATCCCCTGTTTTTCAACATTGCCCCTTCAGAAGCTGCCGCCATGAATCCCAAAGAACGGCAGTTTCTGCAATGCGCCTGGCATGTGATCGAAGATGCAGGTTATACGCCGCAGTCCCTGGCCAATGAACAGGTAGGTGTGTTTGCTGGTGTTACCCGCAGCGGACTTGATCCTTATAAAGTATCGATGTTCCCCGTAGCCAACCGCGTATCCTACACCTTCAACTTTCGTGGTCCCAGCATGCCCGTGGATACCGCCTGCTCTTCTTCATTGGTGGCCATACACGAAGCCTGTCAGCATATCCATGCCGGTGAATGCACCGTAGCCATTGCCGGTGGAGTACATGCTTTCCTGGGGCCTTCTCATTTTGCGGCCTTGTCAGGATTGCACATGTTATCGCCCGATGGCAGAAGCAGGTCCTTCGGCAGTGAGGCCAACGGCATGGTGCCTGGTGAAGGCGTAGGTGCTGTATTGCTGAAACCTTTGAAACGCGCCCTGGCCGACAGGGACCATATCTACGGCGTTATCCGTGCCTCTGCCACCAACCACGGCGGCAAATCAAATGGCTTCACTGTTCCCAATCCACAGGCACATGCGCAACTGATACAGGACACTCTTACCAAAGCCCATATCAACGCCCGGGATATTAACTATGTGGAAGCGCATGGCACCGGCACTTCGCTCGGCGATCCCATTGAGATCAGGGGACTCAACGAAGCATTCAGAAAGGATACCACCGATACACAATATTGCTCAATTGGGTCTGTTAAAAGCAATATCGGTCACCTCGAAGCGGCAGCCGGTATTTCCGGGCTTACCAAGGTATTGCTGCAAATGAAAATGGGCAAGCTGGTGCCTTCCCTTCATGCACAACAATTAAATCCCCATATCAATTTCTCCGCAACACCTTTTTACATACAGCAGGCACTGGCCGACTGGAACCCAATAGACAACAAAGGCAACCGCATACCCCGCATGGCCTGTGTGTCATCATTTGGCGCAGGCGGTTCCAATGCCCATGTGGTCATTGGAGAAGCACCATCAACAAACAGGCAGGCATTCATGAACAGCAAGCCGGCAATCATCGTATTATCAGCCAAAGGCCGGGATCGCTTGCAGGAGCAGGCAAAACAATTGCTATCCTTTATTGAATCGCACCAACACCAGGACCACCTGTTACACGACCTTGCTTTTACCTTACAAACAGGAAGGGTAGCCCTGGAGCACAGATTGGCCATTGAAGCATCAAGCCTGCAGGAGTTGAAAAGCAGGTTAAGCGCCTTCCTGGCCGGACATGATCCTATTGAAAAAACATACAGTGGCAGGAAAGACAAATGTCACCCTGAGCTTGTCGAAGGGTGGCTTCAACAAGCTCATGGTGACAACCAATACAACGAACTATTAACCGCCTGGGTAAAAGGTGCACCCATTGACTGGAATAAATTATACGAAGGCAACAGTGAACACACAATGCCCCATCGCATCAGCCTGCCTGTTTATCCATTCCTCAAAGAATACTTTGGTTTACCCGATGATGGCAGGGAGAAGCACCGGAGGGAGGTAGCGGAAATGCCTGTCTTGCATCCCCTGGTGCACCGCAATGAAAGCACTTTTGCTGCACAACAATTCACTGCCCGCTTTACAGGAGAAGAGTTTTTCCTGCGTGATCATATCGTGCATGGGGAAAAGATACTGCCCGGTGTAGCCTACCTCGAAATGGTGCAGGCTGCTGCCGGCATCGCTGCCGGTAATATGGCTGACAATGAAAATGAATGGACGATAAGCCTGCAACATGTGGCCTGGGTGCAGCCTGTAGTCGTACGCGATAAGCCCGTGCAATTGACCATCAACCTCGCATCCGATGAAGCCGGGCAGGTAAGTTTTGTCATTAGCAGTAATACAGAAAAAGCAAGTGGTGAAGAAGCTATGGTACATAGCCAGGGAACTGTTTTGTTCACCGAACCAATACAAGATCTTCCTGCACTCAATATACCGGCCCTTCGTTTGCTCACTACCCGCAAAAAGATTGATGCCGGAGAATGCTACCAGCTCTTTGATCAACTGGGCATTGCTTATGGGCCATCACACCAGGCCATTGAATATTTATTGACAGGCGAAGCACAACTGCTGGCCAAACTATCCATACCGGCCGCCATCACCGATACCCTCCAGCAGTTCAGCCTGCACCCCGCCATGATGGATGCGGCTTTCCAGGCCATTATGGGCTTTTTGCTAACCGGTGGTAATGAACAGCAAGCCCCCCTTTCACTGGCTGTTCCCTTTGCCTTGCAGGAGCTCACCGTGTATGCTCCTTGTGTCGCTGCCATGTGGGCCCATATCCGCTACCATAAGGTAGATGAAAACAAAGGCCATGTTATTAATAACTTATCGTTCGATCTTGATATCTGCGATGAGGCAGGTAAGATTTGTGTGCGTATGAGAGGTTTTAGGTCAAGGGAGTTTCAAAAGCAACAGCACACTGCATCACAAAACTTATTGTTCCTGCAGCCCTCCTGGGAAGAAAGACCACTAATTACTACTGCTGATAAAATTGCCTACGACCATCACCTGGTATTGTATGAAACAGGTCTTGTCTCTCCAACTACAGTACTGAATAATATACGTTTTGTTCCTTACGCCCTTTCGGCAGTAAGCACAGAAGGCCAACTGGAACAGCTCACACACACACTTTTCAAAGAAGTACAACAATTGTTACGCGCCATGCCTGCCGGTAAGGTCATCGTCCAGGTATTGCTCACTGCCGGCCAGGAAGCCGGCCTGTTGACCGCTGTGGCCGGTTTATTGAAAACCGCCCACATGGAAAATCCGCGAATTGCGGGGCAGGTGATCATCATGGAGGAAAGCGCCGGCTGGCAGGAAATCAGTAGCGCCATTGAGCAAAGCAGCAGTCAGCCACAAGACGAAGTGATACAATATATCCAGGGGAAACGGATGGTTTCCTGCCTGCAGGAGTATACACCATCCAACAATAGCCATCATCCCTGGAAGGAGGGAGGCGTATACCTCATCACCGGCGGTGCAGGAGGTCTTGGTTTGCTATTGGCACAGGAAATAGTACAGCGTACAAAAGAGGTAACCCTCATCCTCACCGGAAGGTCCGCCTTAACAGTAGAGAAAATAAATCATATAGAAAGCCTGAGAAGAAGTGGGGCCAATATAGTCTACAGCCAGACGGACATTACCAATGCATGGCAGGTCAATAAGCTGGTGCAGGAAATTGTGGCAACGCATGGCAGGATCAATGGGGTGATCCATGCAGCAGGCCTCATCCGCGATAACTTCCTGATCAAAAAGACTGAAGAAGAGATCAGGGAAGTAATGGCGCCCAAAGTACAGGGCCTCATCAACCTCGATGCTGCCACCCAACAGCTGCCGATGGATCATTTCATCCTCTTTGCTTCCGTGGCGGGTGTGATGGGTAATACAGGGCAGGCCGATTATGCCGTAGCCAATGCATTCATGAATGAGTTTGCTAACCACCGCAATCAACTGGTGGCCGCACAGAACAGGTATGGCAATACAACTGCAATCAACTGGCCACTGTGGAAAGAAGGAGGTATGCAGGTCGATGTATCTGTGGAAGAGATGATGAGGGATACACTGGGCATGAATCCTCTGGAAACAGGCGCCGGCCTCACAGCATTGTATACCATGCTGGGTAGTGGCAACACGCAAATGATGGTGCTGGCGGGCAACCTGCCTTTGCTGCGGAATACATTCCTGAAACCGGCTGCCCATAAAATAGATATACAGCCCGAACCGGCATTGCAACAGGTGGCAGGGCTGCCCGAAAAAGCGATTGCTTACCTGAAGAAATTATTGTCTGGTGTCATCAACTTATCTCCCGATAGAATTCATGCCGATACCGCCATGGATGAATACGGCATCGATTCCATCATGGTGATGAAGATGACCACCGAACTGGAAAAAGTATTTGGCAGCCTGCCCAAGACGCTCTTTTTTGAATACCAGAACATCAGTGAGCTTACAAAATATTTCCTTTCTTCCCACGCAGCAAAACTGGCCGCCTTATTAGGCACAGCCCCTGCAACAAAACCAACAGAAAAAATAATACCGGGTAAAGACAAACCAGCGCCTGCAGCCCTGAAAAGAAAGCCCGTGCCAGCCATAGCACGAACAGGCAACAAGCCACCTGAAAAACAGGAAACAGATATCGCCATCATTGGCGTATCGGGCCGCTATCCCAAAGCAAGGAACCTGCGTGAGTTTTGGGACAACCTGCGCAATGGAAAAAATTGTATCACCGAAATACCCAAAGAACGTTGGGACCATACCCCTTACTTCGATGAGGACAGGAACAAGCCTTTGAAAACAAATTCCAAATGGGGCGGCTTCCTGGATGGAATGGAGGAGTTTGATCCCCTCTTCTTCAATATCTCACCAAGAGAAGCAGAAGTGACCGATCCACAGGAGCGCCTCTTCCTGCAATGTGCGTATGAAACCCTGCAGGATGCAGGTTATACCCGGCAACAATTAAACAATGGACCCGTGCAGGGAAGGGTAGGCGTGTTTGTAGGCGTCATGTGGACCGAATACCAATTGTACAGTTCACAGGAAACCATTTTGGGAAGGCCCATGGTATTGTCATCCAGCTCATCTTCCATTGCCAACCGAGTATCCTACTGCTGCAATTTCAACGGCCCCAGCCTGGCATTGGACACCATGTGTTCTTCTTCTTTAACGGCTATTCATATCGCTTGTCAAAGCCTGCGCCAGGGAGATTGCGAAGTGGCCCTCGCTGGCGGTGTCAACATATCCGTTCACCCCAATAAATACCTAATACTGGGTTACGGTAAGCTGGCTTCTTCGAAAGGCTTGTGTGAAAGCTTTGGCAGCGGTGGCGATGGCTATGTACCCTCTGAAGGTGTAGGTGCGGTTTTATTGAAGCCATTATCAAAAGCCATTGCCGATGGCGATCAGATCTATGGTGTGATCAAAGGCACTGCCATTAATCATGGCGGTAAAGTAAACGGCTATAGCGTTCCCAATCCGAAAGCACAGGCGAAAGCCGTTGCCCGCGCGCTGGCCCATGCTGGCTTCGATGCACGCACAGTTAGCTACATAGAAGCACATGGTACAGGCACTGCTTTGGGCGACCCCATCGAAATAGCCGGCTTAAGCGAAGGATTTAAAGTAGCCGACAAACAGTTCTGCGCCATTGGGTCTGTTAAGTCAAACATCGGGCATTGCGAAAGCGCTGCAGGTATAGCCGGCATTACCAAAGTGCTGTTGCAAATGAAATACCGGCAGCTGGCGCCCTCCTTACACTCAACAGTATTAAACCCCAATATCAACTTTGCCAATACGCCCTTTGTAGTACAGCAGGAACTAACGGAATGGAAACGTCCGGTAGTAACTGTAGATGGATATGCCCGCGAATATCCCCGCAGAGCCGGCATCTCTTCTTTTGGTGCAGGCGGGGCCAATGCCCATATATTGATAGAGGAATATATACCCGGCGAACCACAGGGCAATAGCCGGCAATTACCTGTGGCCATTGTGTTATCTGCAAAGACGGCAGAACGCCTGCAGGAATCTGCACAACAATTATTGACCGCCATACAGAACAGGTATTATGAGGAAAAAGACCTGGTGAACATGGCATACACTTTACAGGTGGGAAGAGAAGTGATGGAAGAACGTGTGGCCATCGAAGTCTCCTCCCTCAAAGAGTTGGAAGAAAAACTGGCTGGCTATATAGCAGGAGAAACAGAGCAGGAAGGCCTTTATCCGGGCAAAGCCCGATCACAAAAAGAGATACTGTCTTTCTTTGCGGATGATGAGGATATGCAAACCACCGTTGAAAGCTGGTTGGCAAGACGAAAATATGCCCGGCTGCTGCGCCTCTGGGTAAACGGCTACGATATACAGTGGGAGAAATTATACCAGGGCCATGAGCCATTGCCACAGCGCATTAGTTTACCGGCTTATCCTTTTATGCGCACCCGTTACTGGCCCGATATAGTGGCCGGTACGCCCATCACCTTTACACCTGCAGCCGCCTCGTCCTTCATGCATCCATTGGTGCACCGCAATACTTCCACTTTTGCCACACAGCGTTTTAGTTCCACTTTCAGCGGACAGGAGTTTTTCCTGAAGGATCATGTAGTAGATGGTAAAAAATTACTGCCGGGCGTGGCCTATGTGGAAATGATCAAAGAGGCCATGATGCAATCGGGCGGAGACAACAGCCAGCTCATCCAGGTAGATAATATGGCATGGATACAACCCCTGTCTGTAAATGGCCATCCGGAGAAAATAGACATTTCCCTCACGCCGCGTGATAATGATACCATTGCTTTTGAGATCATCAGCCAGATGGATTCCGGCAACAACAGGCCAGTAATACATAGCCAGGGAACGGCCCGGTATATTGACCAGCCTGCTGATCGTTTTATAGATATCCCTGCCATCAAACAGGCTGCCGGTTCACGCATACTAACTGCCCGGGACTGTTATGCATTATATGAACGCATGGGCATCATGTATGGTCCTGCACACCGCAGCATTGAAAACATTTACCTGGGCGATGATCAACTGCTGGCCCAATTAAGCCTGCCCGCAGCAGTGGCCGGTACTTTGCAGGAATACTACCTGCACCCCAGCCTCATGGATGCCGCCTTACAGGCCGTCATTGGTTTTGCCGTCAAACAATATACCGGGGCAGAAACTTTTCCTTTGGCCATTCCCTTTGCCATTAAGTCCCTGCACATATACCATCCCTGCACGCCCCGCATGTACGCGTTGATCCGTCGCAGTGAGCCAGCAGGAAAAGAGCAAAGCAATGACCAGCTTTCTTTTGATATAGACCTCTGCGATGAAACAGGAAAGAGCTGCGTGCAAATAACAGGCTTTACATCAAGGATCGTTCGGAAGAACGGATCAGCTGCGACCGATGAAGTATTGCTCATGCAACCGCACTGGATACCCAAAGCTAGCAGGGCGGCACAGGAAGGGATACCGTATGCACAACACCAGGTATTGGTAATAGAGAACGATACCTTGGCGGCATCGCTTACCCGGCGTATGACCGGCAGCAAAATGATACCACTCAATACAACTGCCGGATTTGAGCAATATGCAGTACAGGTCTTTGAAGCCGTGAAGCAATTATTCAGCGCCCGGCTTACAAAGAAAGTATTGATGCAGGTGCTCATACCCATGCAGGGCGATAAGCAACTGCTGGCGGCATTGGCAGGGTTCATGAAAACCGCACAGTTCGAAAACCCCTTATTTACCGGTCAGGTCATTGGTATAGAAGAAGGAGATAGTGAGGAGGTGATCATTCAAAGATTACAGGAAAATGGCCAGTCACCAGATACCCTGGTGCGGTATCAACACAATGCACGGGAAGTTTTCTCCTTACAGGAGTATAGCTTCCTTGCAAAGACAGCATCACCCATTTGGAAAGAGGGCGGTGTATACCTCATTACAGGCGGGGCCGGCGGACTGGGGATGATCTTTGCCAAAGAGATCACCAGCCAACTGAAACAGGTTACCGTCATCCTCACAGGACGTTCTGCATTGTCCCGGGCCCGCGAAAAAGAACTGGCAGCCATGAACACACCAGGCATCAGCGTGGTGTACAGGCAGGCAGATATAACACAGGAAACAGCCGTCAACGATTTAATACAGCAGATAGCGAATGAATACCGTGCATTGAACGGCATCATTCACAGCGCAGGCATACTGCGTGATAACTTCATCATTAAAAAATCGGCAGAAGAATTACAGGCCGTCATGGCGCCCAAAGTAAAGGGGCTTACCAATCTTGACCAGGCCACCTGTACCATGCCCCTTGATTGTTTTATTATCTGTTCTTCCGTTACCGGTGTTACCGGCAATGCAGGACAGGCCGATTATGCACTGGCCAATGCCTATATGGACCGGTATGCCGCTTACCGCATGTTATTGGTAGCTGTCGGGCAACGAAGCGGTAAAACAGTATCCGTCAACTGGCCCTTGTGGAAAGAAGGTGGTATGCAGGTGCCGGATGAGCAGGTAAAAGCGTTGCGTGAAAATTATGGACTGGTCCCCATGGAAACAAGCGCGGGCTTGAATGCTTTGTACCAGGCCATGCAGGCAGGTATGGAACAGGTAATGATCCTCCAGGGCAATGCGGCAAAGATCCGCACTACTTTTTTAACGGACCCTTCCAACAAAGAAGCACAACAACAGAGCCCGATAGAAAACACCACCACTATAAGTAGTGGTATCACCAACGCTGCTAACGGGGAAGATATATTGACTTATCTGAAGCAGGTCATGTCCGGCGTCATCAAACTACCGGCCGGCCAGATCAATCCCGATAAGCCGATGGAAGAATATGGCATCGACTCCGTGATGGTGATGCAAATGACCAATGAACTGGAAAAGGTATATGGCAGTTTACCCAAAACCCTCTTCTTTGAATACCGCAACATCAATGAGCTGGCCGAATATTTTACAGCAACATTCCCTGCCAAACAAGGGGTAGCAGTAGAACACAACAACGAAAAGAAGCCCGAAGCAGTCATTAACACCCATAGTATAGCCAATGCACAGGATTACCTCAAAGGAATACTGGCCAATGCCATCAAGCTACCCGCAGCGCAGATCAATGCCGATAAGCCGATGGAAGAATACGGGATCGATTCCGTGCTGGTCATGCAAATGACCAATGAACTGGAAAAAGTATTTGGCAGCTTATCGCGCACTTTGTTTTTTGAATACCAGACCATCAGCGAGCTCACTGATTATTTCCAGGCAAACTTCCCCGATGCATTCAGGGCAGCGCAGGAAGCGCCTTCACCGGTTGCAACAGTGGTCACAGAAACGCCCGTTGCTTTCAATCGCGCTACCCGCTTCACGCCAGCGCCTGCCAAAACACCGGAGAAAAAAGACGCACCTCAGTCCTTGGACATTGCCATTGTAGGACTGGCTGGTCGTTATCCCCAGGCGAGAGACCTGCAGGCTTTCTGGAAAGCATTGCAGCAAGGAAAAAATTGTATTACCGAAATACCGGAACAGCGCTGGGACCATGGTCTGTATTTCGATAAAGAAAAAAATAAATTAGGCAAATCATATAGTAAGTGGGGTGGCTTTCTGGAAGGTATCGATGAGTTCGACCCCTTGTTCTTTGGTATCTCTGCCCGCGAGGCCGAAGCCCTCGATCCGCAGGAACGTTTATTCCTGCAATGTGCTTATGAAACACTGGAAGATGCAGGTTATACCAAATCTTCCGTTGGCCGCAACAAAGAAACCGGCCTTGCCGGAAATGTAGGCGTATATGCCGGTGTGATGTGGGATGAATACCAGTTGTACGGCGCCCAGCAAACCGCCCTGGGCAATCCCATGGCCTTTGCCGGCATAGCAGGTTCCATTGCCAACCGCGTTTCTTATTACTGCAATTTCAATGGCATGAGCATCACCCTCAATACCATGTGCTCTTCTTCCTTAACTGCCATTCACCTTGCCTGCCAGGGCATTCAGCAGGGAGAATGCGAAGCCGCTATTGCCGGTGGGGTAAACCTGTCCTTGCATCCCAATAAATACATGGCCCTGGGTTATGGAAGTTTTCTTTCCAGCAAAGGATTGTGCGAAAGTTTCGGCGCGGGCGGCGATGGTTATGTTCCCGGTGAAGGAGTAGGAGCTGTATTGCTGAAACCGCTTTCCAAAGCCATTGAAGACAACGATCATATCTATGGCGTGATCAAAGGAACAGCCGTAAACCATGGCGGCAAAACAAACAGCTATACCGTACCCAATCCAAATGCACAGGCCAATGTAATAGGCAAGGCCATGAAGATGGCGGGTTTTGAACCACAAACCATTTCTTACCTCGAAGCACACGGTACCGGCACTTCTTTAGGCGATCCCATCGAGATCACCGGTTTGAACAAAGCTTTTAATACCAAAGCAACCGGCTTCTGTGCCATCGGTTCCGTCAAATCAAATATCGGTCATGCCGAAAGCGCTTCCGGTATTGCAGGGCTCACCAAAGTGCTGCTGCAAATGAAATACCGGCAACTGGTGCCTTCCTTACATGCTGCAGAACTGAATCCAAATATCGACTTTGCCAATAGCTGCTTCGTGGTACAACAACACCTGGCGCCCTGGAAGCGTCCTCTGCTCAACCTCGATGGGCAGGAGAAAGAATATCCCAGGCGCGCGGGCCTCTCTTCCTTTGGTGCAGGCGGTTCCAATGCCCATATCCTGCTGGAAGAATATATACCCGATGCCGCAGCCGCTGCCAGTCGCGAGGCAGCACCTTCCTTATCTCCGCAGGAGAAAGTATTCGTCCTGTTATCAGCCCGTACCGAAGATCAATTAAGGCGGCAGGCAACAAACCTGGCTGCCTGGATAAAAGAGCAGCCACAGCGCCCGGCACATTTGGTACAGGATATAGCCTATACACTACAGGTAGGCCGCGAAGCCCTCCGGGAACGGTTGGCCATAGAAGTAAGTTCCCTGGAAGAATTGAATAGCCTGCTTGAAAAATACATGCGGGGAATACCGGCGCCCGCTATGTATCGCGGCCAGGTTAATGAAACCGGTGAGGCGATGAACGGGAAGGCCATGGAAGAAACCCGCAACAAAAATATAACCACCTGGTTGGCCCAGCGCCGGTACCATGACCTGCTGAACTACTGGGTACAGGGGCTCAACGTCGATTGGAATAGCCTATACAATAGCCAGTCCCGCGATAGTTATCGTCCCTACCGCATCAGTCTGCCCGGTTATCCTTTTGCTACAGACCGTTATTGGATACCGAAAGGCGCGGCCCCTGCAGTCGCCATGCCCGAAGTGAAGCAACCTGTTGCTCCTTCCATAACGCCGGCGCCAATAGCTCAGCAAGCCGAAACATCCAATGAGTTATTGGAAAAACTGGTGTACAAATTAAAGGTCATGTTTGCGGAGATCGTGCAATTCAGCATTATCCAGATCGATCACAAAGAGCCATTGGAGAATTATGGCATTGATTCCGTCATGATCGTGAAACTGAATGGGCTGCTCACAGATATTTATGGTGAACTGCCGGCCACGCTCTTCTATGAATACCAAACACTGGCAGCCCTGGCCGTTTACCTGGCTAATAAACACCGGGAGAAGTCGCTGGAGTGGACCATGTTGTCTACCATGGCCGAAAGTACCCCGGTAGCAGCTCCACCCGGGAAGAAGTACAATAAAGAACAGGTAACGGCCCAGGCAGCACAGCAGCCGGTAAGAGAGCCCATTGCGATTATCGGCATCAGCGGGCGTTATCCCCAGGCCAATGATGTACATGAGTTTTGGGAAAACTTAAAAGAGGGAAAAGATTGTATTACCGAAATACCCGGCGACCGCTGGGATCTAAACAACTTTTTTCATGCCGATAGTGCAGAAGCAGCCGCCTTAGGTAAAAGCTATGGCAAGTGGGGCGGCTTCATTGATGGGTTTGCCGACTTCGATCCCCGCTTCTTTAATATTTCACCCAAAGAAGCAAGAGGTATGGACCCCCATGTGCGCCTCTTCATGGAATCCTGCTGGCAGGTATTGGAAGACGGCGGCTATACACGTACGAAGTTGATGGAACAGTACAAAGGAAATGTAGGCGTGTTTGCAGGTGTCACGAGAGCGGGCTTTGCCTGTTATGGTGCCGAGCTGATGCAGCATGGCCAGTATGTATTGAACACCATGAGTGCCGTAGCCAACCGCGTAAGTTATTTCCTCAATTTGAAAGGACCCAGTGTGCCCGTTGACACCATGTGTTCCTCTTCTCTCACCGCCATTCACGATGCCGTGGAAAGCTTGTTAAAAGGCGAATGCGCCATGGCCATTGCAGGCGGGGTAAACTTACTGCTGCATCCTTCCGAATATGTGTTGCTCAGCGCCAATAACTTTTTATCTACCGATGGCAGGTGCCGCAGCTTTGGTGCAGGCGGTACCGGTTATGTGCCGGGCGAAGGAGTGGGCGCCGTACTGCTGAAACCATTATCCAGGGCCATCGCCGACAAAGACAATATTTATGCAGTAATAAAAGGCACTAGTATTAACCATGGTGGCAAGACCAATGGTTATACAGTACCCAATCCCGTAGCACAGGGCGAGCTGATCAGCAACGCTCTCAAAGAAGCACATGTCAATGCCCGTGGCATAAGTTATGTGGAAGCCCATGGTACAGGTACCCTCCTGGGCGATCCCATCGAGATCGCTGGTCTTACCCAGGCATTCAGTGCCCATACCACCGATACCCAGTATTGTGCAATAGGATCATCCAAATCAAATATTGGTCACCTCGAAGCCGCCGCCGGTATTGCAGGCATTACAAAGATCATTTTGCAAATGAAGCATGGCATGCTGGCGCCCAGTTTACATGCTGCTACATTGAATCCGAACATACATTTTGAGAAGTCGCCCTTTGTAGTACAACGATCCCTGTCTCCTTGGCAAAGACCTGTTGCCACCATCAACGGAGTGACCACCGAACTACCCAGGATAGCCGGCATCTCCTCTTTTGGCGCCGGCGGTTCCAATGCCCATATCATCCTGGAAGAATTCATCCCGGAATAAGATTCACTATTCATCATTCACTATTCACCACTATGCCTTCCTCCTTTATCATCCTGCTTTCTGCAAAAAATGAAGACCGGCTACTGGAATATGCTAAAGCCATGCTCAAAGCCTTCCGCCAGGGGCGTTATACAGAAGCGCAATTGCCCGGCATCGCTTACACCTTGCAAACCGGCCGCGAAGCCATGGAAGAAAGATTGGCTTTTTCAGTAACATCCATCAGTGAACTGGTTACTGCATTGGAAGGTTTTATCAGCGGAGCAAAAGCATCCCCCAATACATTTACCGGCAAAGCGAAAGATTATAAAGAATCCATGGCTGCTTTTATGAATGAAGCAGAAATGACTACCATGACCGATACCTGGTTATTGAATGGCAAATACGATCAGTTAATGGCCGCTTGGTGCAAAGGTTTCCCGATGGATTGGGAAAGCTTGTATATCAATGAAGCGGGGGAGCCTGATTTGCCCCGGCGCGTAAGCCTGCCGGGTTATCCGTTCGACAGAAAGCGCTATTGGATCTCCGAACAGCATACTGGTACATTAACGCACATGGCTACCGTCCCTGCTGCTACAGTCAAAACAGAGGACACAAAAAATAAACCAGCACCCACCCGTGAAGAAGAGCCCTTCAAGCTCATGACCTTTGAAGAAGTATGGCAGGAAAAGAAAATTGAACCAGCCCCTGCTTCTGTGAAAACACTCTTATGCTTTGCGTCTAACCAAGAGCACCAGCAGCAGATACTGGCTGCCATGAAAACATTGAATGCCGCAACGAAAGTGGTATTCCTTGCGGTGCAGGAGCGTACTGCCAATTTTCAAACCATCTTCAGCAGGATGGCACAGGAGCATGGCGCTATAGGTGCCATCCTCTATCTATGGCCAATTGAAAACCCATCCCTGCTACAGGATTACGATACCATTGTTGCCATACTACAGGCCATAGGTGCAGCAAAGATCCCAACCCGGCATATCCTGTTGGCCGCAGCATGGCAGCAACAGCGTGATACAATGAACATCCAACGTTGTTATGCAGAGTCCTGGATTGGGTTCGAACGTTCTTTAAACCTCATATTGCCTGGCGTACAGTTAAAAGCTGTGTATGAAGAAGCAGATCAACCGGCAGCCATGACAGCATGGACAAACCGCCTCTGGGCCGAACTGAACAGCAATGAAAAAAGATCGGCCTTGTACAAGAACGGAACACGCTATGTACTGCAGGTGAAGCCCGCCACCATACAGCCCGGTAAGAATATACTGGTAAAAGGAGGCACTTACCTGATCACCGGCGGTATGGGAAACCTGGGACTGCTGTTTGCCCGCCACCTGGCTCAAAACTATACAGCCAGGCTGATACTTACAGGCCGCTCGGCGCCCGATGCCAACAAGCAACAACAATTGCAGGAGCTGGAACTACTGGGCGGAAAAGTGTTCTTCCTGCAGGCCGATATAGGCGATGCAGCCGCTATGCGGCAAGGATTGCAACAGGCTACAGAAAAATTTGGCCCTGTCAACGGTGTGATACATGCCGCCGGAACAGTGGACTCAAAAATGCTGCCCGATAAAACACCGCAGGATTTCCAAAAAGTATTACACCCCAAAGTAAATGGTACCATCCTGCTGGATGAACTCCTGGAAAATGAACCCCTCGATTTTATCTGTTATTTCACTTCTGCTTCTGCCATCCTGGGCGATTTTGGTGCCTGCGATTATGCCATAGCCAATCGTTTTCAAATGTCCTTTGCACAAAGTCGCACACAATTGATGCAATCAGGCCATCGCAAAGGAAAAACTATAGCCATCAACTGGCCCCTCTGGAAAGAGGGCGGCATGGACCTCGATGAAGAAGAAAATACCAGGCTCTACCTGAAGTCCAGTGGTCAACGATACCTGCTCACAGAAGAAGGCATTGCACTGTTTGAACAACTCATCATACAGCAACCCGTACAGTTGTTGGTGGTAGCAGGTCAGGAAAGCAAAGCAAAACGTTTCCTGGGCATGCAAACAGCCCAGGAGAAAAAGCCGGTCACCCCCATTACAACAGCACCGGCCCTTACCACTACCAAAATAAGATCCAATCACAGCAGGCCCGGTAATGCATTGGAGCAGGACCTCATCAGTTTGGTGAGCAAGGCCCAGCAAATTCCGGAAACAGACCTGCTGCCCGATGATAACCTGGCCGATATCGGTTTTGATTCCATCAGTCTTACCGAACTCGCCCGCTTATTGAGCCAACATTATAGCATCACTATTGCACCTGCTATCTTTTTTGGTTACTCTACCATCAGCAAGCTCAAAGAATATTTTCTCAAAGAACAGGCCCCGGTAGTGGAAGCCATGTATGGAAATAAGCAGACGCTTGTAGAGGAACCTCTTCCCACCATTCCTCGATACGAACCGCCGGTAGAGCAGGAGCCATTACCCTCCATACCCCTGCCCACCGTATCACCGGCTGCAGCCACCAGGCAAATGCCTGCTGTACAACAGGAGCCCATTGCCATCATTGGTATGAGCGGCCGCTTTCCCGCTGCCCGCAATGTGGCAGACCTATGGCAGATCTTGTCCGAAGGAAAAGATGTTGTAGGAGAGATACCGGCCGATCGGTTTCGCTGGCAGGATTACTATAGCGCCGATGGCATTGCGCCCGGAAAAACCAATTGCAAGTGGAGCGGCCTGATGCCCGGCATCTATGAATTCGATCCTGCCTTCTTTGGCATATCCCCCAAAGAAGCAGAATTGATGGACCCCCGGCAGCGCTTACTCATACAGGAAGCCTGGAATGCATTGGAAGATGCAGGGTATGGTCCCACGCAAATTGATAAAGGCAGGGTAGGGCTATTTGTGGGAGCAGAAGAAAGTGGCTATGCAACAGCCACCAATGAATCGGGACTCACTGCCAGCCACAACGCTATACTGGCTGCAAGGCTTTCTTATTTCATGAACCTCTCCGGCCCCAATATGGCCATCAATACTGCCTGCTCTTCCGGCCTGGTAGCAGCACACCAGGCATTCCAAAGCCTGCAAACCGGCGAATGCGATACCGCCCTGGCAGCAGGCGTCAATATCATGTTCTCTCCGGCGCTCTACATTGGTATGAGCCAGGCAGGCATGTTATCAGACAAAGGAAAGTGTTTTGTATTTGATAAACGGGCCGATGGCATGGTGCCCGCAGAAGCAGTAGTAGTGGTCGTCCTAAAACGGTTGTCAGATGCCCTGGCCGATGGCGATCCCATCTATGCCACCATTGAAGCAAGCGGTATTAACTACGATGGAAAAACAAATGGCATCACTGCCCCCAACGGTTTGGCACAGGCTGCTTTATTCAAATCAGTATACGACAGGTTTGCCATCAACCCCGGGCATATAGAATACATTGTTTCCCATGGTACAGGCACACGACTCGGCGATCCCGTAGAAGTGAATGCTTTGCAGGAATCTTTTAAAACATATACGGGCAGGAAAGCCTTTTGCGCCCTCACTTCCGCCAAGTCCAATATCGGCCACAGCTTCGCCGCATCCGGCCTGGTCAATATGGTCAATCTCATACAGGCTTTCCGGCACGAAGCTATTCCTGCCTCCCTGCATTGCCAGGAAGAAAATGATTATATCAATTGGCAGGAAACCCCTTTCTATGTAAATAAAAGCAGGAAGCCCTGGATAGCTGCACCAGGCAAAGAACGCATCGGCGCCATCAGCGCTTTTGGCATGAGCGGCACCAATGCACACATGGTATTGCAGAGCTATACCGGCGAAGCAGGCATGGCGGATCAGGAAGGCTTGCTGCACCTGCTGGTACTCTCCGCCAAAACACCGGCAGCCTTGCAGGAAAGGGCCGCAGCACTGGCCGAAGCGTGCGAGAAGGGTGGGTTACAAGATGCCCGGTTAACAGATATCGCATACACCTTGCTGGTTGGCCGCCACCATTTCAAATACCGCGCCGCCTGCATCGTGCGTTCAAAGGCCGAAGCGATACAATTGCTGAAACGTATGGCCGGCAAAGAAAGAGCAGCCCATCTTTTCCAGGGCGAAGTGCTCCGCGATTTTAAAGAACGCTCATCCATTAAAAAGTACATAGCAACACTCACAGAACAAGGCGGCAAGCTGAATAGCGATCAACCCGATTGGGAAGACGACCTCGCCGCATTGGCCGATCTCTATTGTCAGGGTTACGATATTCCTGCCGTACAATTATACAGCAGCCTCCAGGCCCGTCGTATCCATTTACCCGGTTACCCCTTTGCGCGAGAAGAATACCGGGCCGGTCAGCCAGCTATACCAACAACCAATAATAACCAGCCTGCTGAAAAGCCGGAGCCAATACCCGCAAAGCAGGAACAGGAAGACTTTTCGCTGATGACTTTTGAAGAAACCTGGCAGGAAACTGCCATACCCTCTAACATTGCTGCCATATCCGTCCAAACACTGGTTTGTTTTCTATCAGGGAATACCAATCAACAAATCATCAGCGATCGTCTTCGGCAATTGGCCCCGGCAACAAAACTGATCTTCGTAGCAGCAGGAGAGGAGGAGCCTGCTGCAAGCCGCAGGGACAACGCCTTCATCTATTGGCTGAATGGAACCAACGAAGAAGCGTATCAGCGCGTATTCCGCAACGTCAGCCGCGAGCATGGCCAGCCCGATGCCATCTTATATCTTTTCCCTTTGGAAAAAGCAGGGTATAACCAGGATTACTTCCCCTTGTTTGCAATGGTACGGGCCATCTATACAGAGAAGATACCCGTTAAAAAACTCATCCTGTCTGGTAGCTGGCACACAACAGCAGGCATTGAATTGCCAGACAGTTGTTACCTCCAATCCTGGACGGGTCTCGAACGTACGGCCAAAACAGTAATACCCCATACCGCCCTCAGTTGTGTATTCCATGAATCGAACAACGAACCGCCTGCGTTTGACAACCTGTTCAGCAGGCTATGGCAGGAGCTCAAAGTGCCGGGCAACCAAACAGTATTATATCGGGCCAATAAACGGTGGACTTACCAGCTACAGGAATATGCTTTATCACCCTCTGGTACCATATTGAAGCAAGGCGCTACCTACCTCATCACAGGAGGTTGCGGCGGCCTTGGTTTGATCATCGCCAACCACCTGGCTGCTACGTATAAGGCCAACCTCGTATTGATTGGAAGATCGCGCATGGATGTACAAAAGCAAACAGCTATACAAGCCTTGCAGGAACTGGGCGCACAGGTCATGTATATACAGGCCGATGTGTGCCGGGAAGAAGACATGCAAACAGCTTTGTCTGCCGTGTGGACCAGGTTTGGCAATATCCAGGGGGTTATTCATGCAGCCGGCATTGCAGGCGATAAAACTATTTTCAACCAGGATTTCCCACAGTTCCAACAGGTACTGCAACCAAAAGTGCAGGGCACCATCCTGCTGGATCAGTTGCTGGAGCGGGAATCCCTCGACTTCATGTGTTATTTTTCTTCAGGCACTGCCATTATAGGCGACTTTGGTACCTGCAATTATGCCATCGGCAATCGCTTCCAGGTAGCTTATGCGCACTACAGGGATCAATTGCAACGCGCCGGGCGCAGGCAAGGCAAAACAGTGGTGATCAACTGGCCCTTGTGGAAGGAAGGCGGTATGCATTTGAAAGAAGAGGGCATCACCGAACTTTTCCTCCGGTCCAGCGGCCAAAGACTTCTAACCAGCGAAGAAGGAATAAAAATATTTGAACAATTACTCACGCAGCAGGCCATCCAAACCCTCGTGCTGGCAGGCAGGCCCACCCGCCTGCGGCAATTGTTGGGTATTACTGCTACACCGGCGCATACCCAATATGAAGCATTACCCAGGAAGAGTAATACACCCAGCCTCCGTAAAACAGCCATGCAGGCATTCGATATAGAACAATGCATTGAGTACGACCTGAAAGAACAGGTCAATAAACTATTGAAAATAGACACCAGTAAGATCGATGTGTACGATAACCTGGTCGATATTGGTTTTGATTCCATCAGCCTTACACAACTGGCCAAATCCCTCTCCGGGTATTACAGCCTGGAGATCCTTCCTTCCGTATTCTTTGGTTATCCAACCATTGAAAAGCTCACCGGCTTTTTGTGGAATGAGCACCGTGCCTTCATGGAAGAAATATACAGGGAGGAAACGACAGCAACTACAATGATAGCTGCACCAGTAGCCGAAGAAACCGGCAAACTCAACGATACTTATTCAGAAAGTCCCGATGCTTCTCCCTTACCACTCGCCGGTTCATTACCCGCAACAGCAGAACCCATTGCCATCATTGGCATGAGCGGGCGATTTGCAGGAGCCCGGGATATTGAAGAAATGTGGACCATCCTCTCAGCGGGCATCAATGCCGTGGAAGAAATTCCCAAAGAACGCTTCGACTACCAGCTATACTACCAGGAGGGAAATACCGAAGCCGGTAAAACAAATTGTAAATGGACCGGTATAGTGCCTGGTGTGGATGAGTTTGATCCCCTCTTCTTTGAGATACCACCCAGGCAGGCAGCTGCGATGGACCCGCGCCAGCGCCTGCTATTGCAGGAAGCCTGGAAAGCGCTGGAAGATGCCGGTTATGGCGCCACCCAGATCAGGCAAAACAAAATAGGCATGTATGTAGGCGCAGAAGAAAGTAGCTACGCCAGCCTCGCGGGCAATGAAGGCAACCTTACTTCCAATAACAACGCCATATTGGCTGCCCGCTTATCTTACTTCCTCAATCTGTCTGGTCCCAATATGGCCATCAATACCGCCTGTTCATCAGGACTGGTGGCTGTTCACCAGGCTTGCCTCAGCCTGCGCAATTTTGAATGCGATACCGCCATTGCCGCTGCCGTGAATTTGTTATTCACGCCAGAGCCTTATGTAGCCATGAGCCAGGCCGGAATGCTTTCACCCGATGGCAAGTGCTATAGCTTTGACAAACGAGCCAATGGCATGGTGCCAGGCGAAGCAGTAACCGTGGTGGTATTGAAAAGATTGTCCAAAGCCCTGGCCGATGGCGATCCCATTTACGCTACCATTGTTGGCAGCGCCCTTAATTATGATGGAAAAACAAACGGTATCACCGCGCCCAGCGGCGTGGCCCAAACCACTTTGTTAAAGTCCGTATATGATCAGTTCCAGGTAAATCCTGCCGATATAGAATATATCGTTACCCATGGTACCGGCACCAGCCTGGGCGATGCAGTGGAGATCAGTGCCTTGCAGGACGCTTTCAAACATTATACCCCGAAGCAGGCTTACTGTGCATTGACCTCTTCAAAAACAAATTTTGGCCATACCCTTGCTTCCTCGGGCATTGTAAGTATGATCGGACTGGTACAGTCTTTCACACACAACACCATTCCGGCCAGCCTGCATTGCACAACAGAGAACGATCATATTAACTGGCATGCCAGTCCTTTTTTCGTCAATAAGAAAAACCGCCCCTGGTTGCCTGTACTGGGAAAAGAGCGCACAGGCGCTGTCAGCGCATTTGGCATGAGCGGCACCAATGCCCATATTGTCTTGCAAAGCTATACAGCAGCGCAGGCAGAAGACCGGCAGCACCAGGCCCCCGTCCATTTGCTGGTGCTATCCGCCAAAACACCGGCAGCATTAAAGGATAAGCTCAATGATATGATCTGGTCAATGGAAGATGGCCCCCTCACCGGTGCCGCCATTACCGATATAGCCTATACATTACTGGCAGGTCGCCATCATTTCAGGTACCGTTGTGCCGTCCTGGCACACAACAGCGAAGAGGCAATCAACGGATGGAGGCAGTTGATCAACGAGGAAAATAGTCCCCGGCTGTTCCGCGGCGAACTGTTGAACGACTTCAGGCAAACCGCTTCCATAAAAACACAGATCACCAGCCTGGCCCAACAAACGCACACATTATATTCCAACGGTCAGCAATACCAGGCGTTGTTGTCAACATTGGCCGCCTGTTATTGTGAAGGCTATGAATTGCCCGCCGATATACTGTACGTAGATCTGAAACCCCGGCGTATTCATTTGCCCACCTATCCCTTTGCCCGTGAAAAATATTGGGTCAAACAGGTGCTGCAGAGCAATCCCATACCTGTTCCTCAACCCAAAGCCGGCGAACCGCCAGTTGTTGCTCCTGCAGAAAACGGTCATGCAAAAAAGCATACCAATGGCAACGGCCATGCAAAGACCTTTCAATACCTCACCGCATTGCTTTCTGCTGTTACCGGCCTGCCGCCGGAGATCATAGAAGAAGATGCCCAGTTCGTCAATTATGGGATCGATTCCATTTTGATCATGCAATTAAAGAACCGGCTGGAAATAATAACAGGCGAGCTGCCCACCAACCTGTTTTTTGAATACCCTACCATCAGGTCACTGGGCCAGTATTTTATTCATACCCATCCCGGCTTACTGAGCAATACCGATCACCAGCATACTCCTGCGGGAGAGCTGCCCGCCGGCCTTTCCATTCCCGGCAACGAGCCATACGATATGCCCGCGTATATCGCCGCCATCGTATCCGAAGCCCTTGGCATTCCTGCCGACAAGATAGAGCCCCGTCTCCGGTTGGAGTTTTACGGCGTCGATTCCATCCTCATGGTGCAATTGAAAAACCAATTGGAAAAAGTCTTCGGCGAGTTGCCTGTCAGCCTGTTCTATGATCATCCCACCATTCATGAACTGGCCGTTTATTTTTCCGATGCCCCGGCTGCATCACCACTATTGGTTACCGAAGAGCAAAGTAATTGATCAATAAAACTTAAATACTGCTTATTATGAAAAGTAAAGTTCTGTCAAACGAAAAGGTAACCCAGGCCCCTGCCTACAACAAAGTCCTTTGGAAACTGACCCTCGCGGTTGTGTCCATTGTTAGTTTGTATTACCTGTTGAACCGCGGGTTTATTTATTTCAAATTTTCGAAGGAAGTATACACCGACTATTTCTGGTTCCGGGCGCCCTGGTTACTGGTCCATATTGTTGGGGGCATCACTGCTATGGTCATTGGGCCTTTCCAGTTTATTCCACGTCTCAGGGCCAACTATCCCAAACTGCACCGCACAATGGGCAAAATATATATCGGTGCCATACTGCTCACCACCTCTATATCATTTTATCTTGTATCAACCGCACAATTAGGACTTGTATACAATGTGGGCGTTACCATGCTGGCAATAGCCTCCCTATGCACCACCGGCATAGCTTATTTCGCCATACGGGCAGGCAATGTTGAAGTGCATAAAATATGGATGATCAAAAGCTATGTAATGACCCTCGCTTTTGTGGTATTTCGCCTGGGCGAAGATCTGATGACTGCGCTCAACATCAGCAGCTTTTTTGAAAGGAAGGTCTTGATGGCATGGGTTTGCTGGGCCATTCCTTTTTTGCTTACCGAAGTGATCTTACAGATCCGCAACCTCACACGCAAACCGCTCTAATTTCAACCCACTCTTTATGGCGAACTCTGATATGCTCGGATCTGTAAAGGTCCGGAAACTCATCTTTATGCTTGGCTGGCCGGCAGCTTTGAATTTTTTGGTAGTAACCATCTATAGCCTCACCGATATCGTTTTTGTAGGCCGCTACCTGGGTTCTGTACAAATAGCCGGCGTTGGAGTGGTGGGCGCCGTTATCTTTTTGTTTTCTTCCTTTGGGTTGGCCATCGGCGTGGGCGGGTCTTCTGTCATTGCCCGGGCATTGGGAGAAAGAAATAAGGACAAAGCTGCTTTTGCATTTATGAATGTCAATATGCTGGCCTGGACATGTCATTTGGTGATCGTAATCCTGGGTTGGTTTTTCCGTGATCCCATCCTGGTATTTTTCGGGGCCAAAGGAGATATTTTCCCACATGCAGTTGCCTTTTATAATGTATTGTTATTTGGCGTGCCGCTTCTCTCCTGGAGTATGCTGGGCAACCACATTATACACACCATGGGCCATGCAAAAATAGCCATGCTCAATGGTCTCTTGCCCACCGTGATCAATACCCTATTAAATCCCTTGTTCATTAAAGGGTTCAATATGGGCATCGAAGGCTCTGCCTGGGCTACCATGGTGGGTTATTTTTTGAACGCTTTGCTGGTATTGCGTTTTTTTTGCAGTCCCAAAAATGAGATAAAGATCGCCTGGACCTACCTTAAGTTGAAATGGTCCTTGATACGCGAAATGGCCGCCATAGGCGGCAGTGTGCTGCTGGATGTCTTTACGTCCAATCTTTTTATCATCGTACTCAACCAGATATTGTTCAAATACCTGCAGGAAGCAGGCGTGGTCATCATCAGCATTATCCTGCGCATCAATCATTTGTTCCTCATCCCCGTCATTGGGCTCGAAAGTGGGATAAGACCCATTATCGGGTACAATTATGGCAGCCGGCAGATGCAACGCGTGCGGGAAGCCATCGTAGGAGGATTGCAATACGGCATACTCATCATCTATCTGCTGTATGGACTGGTAGTAGTAACCGGCCGTTATTTCATTCATTATCTTACTACCGATGCTTATATAGCAGCCGAAACCCTGCGGGCCCTGCACATCATCTATTCATTTTTCCCCCTGATGATCATCCAGGTAGTGGCATCCTCCTATTTTCAGGCCATTGGGAAACCCAAAACCTCCTTCTTTCTTACCGTATTAAAGAACATCGTTTTACTGATCCCCTTACTATACATTATCTCTTACTATTTCGGCTACCAGGGTGTACTCTACACATTCCCTTTAGTAGATATCGTAAGTGCCGCTACAGCTTTCTGGCTAATCAGAAATGAGCTCAACGATAAGCTTGCCAAAGGACAGCCCGCTAACTGACTTTTACCATATCACCTATCTAAAATGAAAAAATGGAAACTTACATTAATTCAAAAACAAAGACAAACGCCTCATTGACCAACCAAACAGTGAAGCCCCGGAAAGTCTTTGCCGAAAAGAGAGCCCTTATCAGAAAGAGATTTGTAACCGGGCCTATGCTGGCACTGGTATTCCTTTGTAGTTTTGCCTACATTTTCTTCCATGTACTGGTTGTCTGGCAACAGCCCGTATATGTAATTGTGCTCACAGAAATAGCTATCTTCCTGCTTATCTGGAACAAGTTCTACCAAATGGTGTTCGACCTGAAGCTCTTGTTCTTTTTCAATAACTCCTACGATTCAGGCGAATCCTTTCCCGCCAATACAGCCTATCCCACCATCACCTTTATCATACCTTCCTATCATGAGCCATTTGCCGTGGCCAAAATGACTTTCGATTCCATCATTAAAGCGCCCTACAAGGGCAGAAAAGATATTATTGTGGTAGATAATTCCAGGGATATCCACTCCGATGATTTTATAACCCTGAAAAACTATGTGGAGACCTATGGAGTACTGCACCCCGAAGAACAGGTGACTTCCCGTTTCATCTACAATACCGAACAAGGCAAATTAAAGCCTGGCAACCTCGATCTTGGCTGGCTGCATGTAGAGGACAGTGAGTATGTAGTGATCCTCGATGTAGATTCTACCTTGCCGGCCAATGGCGAATTACTGGAAAAAGCCGTGGCCGAGTTTATGGCCGATGGCAAATTAGGTTTCCTGCAGTTTACCATAAGAGCTACCAACAACCACTTCAATGACCTCACACAATCCGTGGCCGCCTCACAAGACCTGCACCGCTTACGCCTGTCCAGCAGAAGTTATGGCGGTTATAAGATCTTTGAAGGGCACAACGGTATGTGGCGCACCTCCGTGTTGGATAAGATAGGCGCCTGGACCGATTATTACAAAGGCAATATCATGGTCACAGAAGATATCCTCAAATCCGCCCTCGTATATGCCAACGGCTATTATGGAAAAACATTGCACATCCCTACCGGTGAATGGGTGCCCTGTTCATTGAATGCATTGGAAAGCATGTGGATGCGGTGGACCTATGGCACTTCCCAGGTATTGTTTAAATATTTCAGGGAAATCTATTGCAAGTACATATCCGTAACAGAGAAGTTTGATATCACCTTTCATATCCTCAACCATTTGGTGAATGGGTTTATCTTCCCCGTGGCTATTTTGTTGCAGTGGTTCATGCCGGGCATGGCGGCCAACCTGTTTCTGCTGGTAGGTTACCTGGTGCCACAGTTAATTGGCATCTTCGCCATCTACTTTACCTCCGTCTCTAAATTGAAAGAGCCCCTCTTCAAGCGTATAAAATATGTATATGCGGCCTTTTTCCTGATCGATACCTTCACCATGTTCACCCAGCTCAAGAGCACCCTCAATTTCCTGGCAGGCGTTCCACAGGGATGGAAAGTCACCGCCAAAGGCGTAGAGCATTCCACCAAATGGAAGGAACTCCTGCTCAGCAAATCCTTTCATATTGTGCTGGCCCTTATTGGCATCCTTGTTTGTGCGGCATCCTGGATTGTTCATTATGGAGCCAACCCTGCACAGTTGGGTCAGTTTGCCCTCTTGTTGTTCATGAGCATCAATGTATTGCTCTGCATAGCCGTATTTGGAAAAGACAGGCACCAGGAACTTAACAACGTCGATTCCGCCGCAATCGATGGCCAGGAAGCCACCGCTATCGACATGCAGGAATATAAATTCGATGTAGCCTGATATGGTGCTCGTTTATCCCTTGCGTGTGCGCGAAGGGCCCCTCATCAACTACACTTACCTGGTGGTTAATAAACTCAGCAAAGAGGCGTTGATCATTGATCCCGGCGCAGAGCCCGATGTGGTAGCGAAGTGTATTGAAAACACCGGCTGCACCGTAAAGGGTATATTGCTCACCCACCACCACAAAGACCATACAGCCCTGGCCGCCTTCTTTGCTGAGACATACAAGGTGCCCGTATTCATCAGTGCTGTTGAACAGCGCTTTCATAATTTCCATTGCACCAATCTGTATCCGTTTACACCGGGTCAGTCATTCAGTGCAGCCGGCATCGACATCTTTCCCTGGCACACACCGGGCCATACAAAAGGCGGCGTTTGTTATCAGGTCAATGATCACCTCTTTACCGGCGACACCTTGTTTGTGGAAGGTTGCGGCATGTGTTTTGGGCAGGGAGCCGATCCCGTTGATATGTACAACAGTCTGCAGCAATTACGCCTGTATATCGATCCTTCCGTGAGGATCTATCCGGGACATTCCTATGGTATCGATCCCGGCGTGACCTTCCAGTATGTGCTCAGGGAAAATATCTACTTCCATTTTAAAGAGTTGAATGCCTTTGTGGCTTTCCGCATGAGAAAGCACCAGCGAAACATGTTCAATTTCAAATAATCAATAACCAGCCAAATACGCCAATTATGAGAACCTTACTTTGGGGCTTCGCCCTGCTTTGCCTGCATGTAGCTGCCCGGGGCCAGGCCAGGCTTACCGGCAAAATTGCACAGCCAGATGGCAGGCCCCTGCCATTTGCCAATGTGTATCTTTTTAAGGTCAGCGATACCGCCCTCACCAAAGGCAGCATGGCCAACGACCGCGGTGAATTCACCATTGAAGTGAACAACAAAGGCCATTATTTCCTGCAGTACAGCGCCGTAGGATTTAAAACATTCAATTCACCTGCCTTTGAGGTCAGTGCCAGCCAGGGCGATAAACAACTCGATCTGCAGGTATTGGATAAAAATGCGGCAGAGATGGAGGAGGTCGTAGTACGGGCCTCCAAACCCCTGTTCCAGCAGGATATGACCAAAACGATTGTCAATGTACAAAGCAGTATCCTGGCCAAGGGTAGCTCAGTACTGGGCGTACTGGAAAGATCCCCCGGCGTGCTCATCGACCGGCAAAACAACCGAATCGTGCTCAATGGAAAAGGCAGCGTACTGGTATTGATCAATGACCGGGTAGTTCGTTTATCCTCAGCAGAGATCAACAATATGCTGGATGGCATGAGCGCCAATAACATTGAAAAGATAGAGTTGATGTCAGTGCCGCCAGCTAAGTATGATGCAGAAGGCAGTGGCGGCATCATAAATATCGTGGTGAAGAAAGATGAGAACTATGGCACCAACGGGTCCTTTGCCCTCACTGCTGGTTATGGGCTGGGCCTTAAATCCGTAGCAGGGTTCAGTTTAAATCACCGCAAAGGACCCCTCAATATCTATGGTTCTTACAACTGGTCTTATGACAAATCTTCCTGGAAATTGACCGCCAGGGGAGGCTTTCAGTTTCCCTATGATGACGGAAAGGGCCACCGCGCTTCCGATTTCGTGAATGTACGCAACACCACCCGGCAGGTACACAATGCCACCCTGGGCATCGACTACATGATCGATAGCAAGACCAGCATTGCAGCCAGTTCCATTATTTCCTGGAATGAGTTGCCCTCTAAAGGAATGACAAGGGCATCCTACAAAATTTATGGAGATTCATTGCTGGTGCTGGGGTCCGATATGACCGAGAAGAACAACTGGCTCACCACCATCAACAATATTAATATACAAAGAAACCTGGGTAAGGATGAAAAGATCAACCTCGCTGTGGATTACCTCTACTACAAAAACGACAACCCTTCTTCCTATGTCAACTTTTTCCGCAACAAGAATGGCGTTGATATCAGTGCACAAGACCCTGCTTTCTTTACTCAGCAAAGGATCACCAACAAAACCCCCATTAATATATGGGTGTACAGCGCCGATTATGAAAAGCGTTTCAGTTCCCATGCGCGGCTAATGGCAGGCGTGAAGGCTTCCGATTCACGTCCCACCAATTCCTTGCAGTTGGTCAATATGTATAATGGCGAATGGCAGTATGCCGCCGGCATTTCCAATAATATGATCATGAAGGAATCCATTAAGGCCACTTACGCGTCACTCGAACTGGATTACAACAAAACAAAGTTCAACTTCGGGTTGCGGTATGAACATACCATTACCAAGGTGGGTTATGATGTGGCTGATAAAGGCGGGCTCGACCGCCGCTATGGTAAATTGTTCCCTTCCGTGTTTGTACGGCGGGAACTTTCTGAGACATCCAGTATCCAGTTTGCGTACAGCAAAAGAATTGCGCGGCCGCCTTTTGCCGCCATTGCGCCCAGCGTTACCTTCAATGATATTTATTCCATCTACCTGGGCAATCCTTTGTTACGTCCCGCTATTACCGATAATGCTCAGCTGCAGTTCCAGTACAAGGATTATTTATTCTCCCTCATCTTTAGTAAAGACAAGGGCCAGTTCATAGAGCACCAGCACATTGAAAGTCCTTCCGACAGCAGTTTTCAGATCGTAACACAAAACCTCAAATACCAGCAATCTGCCATCCTGCAGGCCGCTTTCCCCCTGCAGATCACCGCCTGGTGGAAAACCTATAATTCCATTTCACTGGGATGGAAGGAAATGGCCACCGATTATACTGCTGCGCCCAATTTCACCAAAGCATATCCTGTATACAATATCTGGGTGGGCCAGTACTTTACCTTTCCCGCAGGTTTTGCCGCGGAGCTGACTGCTTTCTATTACTCCATGGATTACAGCGGGGCTTATAAGCGCAGAGGATTTAGTTCAGTGGGTGCAGGACTGAAAAAAGACCTGAAGAAAAACAAAGGCAGTTTTCTCTTATCCGCGCCCGATCTTTTTAGCCTCACCCATTACCGCTTGTTTATGGAGCCCGGACTGGCGCCCTACCACCTGACCAGTAAAATTGACGGGATACCCGAATCCCGCAGAAGTTTTATCCTCAAACTTACTTATTCAAAATCCTTTGGCAATAATAAAGTAAAAAGCCAGCGCCAGGTAGACAATGGCTCCCGTGAAGAGCGCGACAGGATCAGGAAGGAGTAGACGATGCCATACCCCACCGTCATCTACCGCGTTTGTCCCAGCGGCCTTAATACAAGCTCATTGACCGTTATATTGCCAGGTTGACTGATCGCATAAATTACTGCGTTGGCGATCGCCGTTTCGTCCATTTTAGGCATACCCTGCAGGTTGCCGTAAAGGGCCCTGATCCTGGGGCTGCTAATATCGTGACCCAGTTCCGATTGCGTGGCCCCGGGATAGATCGTGGTCACTTTTATCGTTTGTGCTACTTCTTCCCGGAGCGTGTCCATGATGGCGCGTACCGCGAATTTGGTGCCGGCATATACACCAATACCCGGTGTGGTTTTTAATCCGCCTACTGAGGAGGTGGCCAGTATATGTCCTTGCCCTCTTTGCAGCATATGGGGAAGCACTGCGTTGATGCCATACAAAACCCCTTTGATGTTCACATCGATCATCCGGTCCCATTCTTCCACCAGCCCCTCTTCAAAAAAGGAGATCGGCATAATACCCGCATTATTCCAGAATACATCTATGTGTCCAAACTTTTCGATAGCCTGCTGCACAAGACGGTCCAGGTCAGCCCGCCGGGCTACATCCGTCTTTACATACATAGCATTCCTTCCCAATTCATCGATCAACGTTTTTAGCTGGTCTTCCCGCCGTGCTGCCAGCACTACCTTCGCGCCCAGGCCAATCAATTGCCGGGCAGTAGCAGCGCCCATACCACTGCTGGCCCCTGTTATTACCACCACCTTATCCCTGATACTTTCCATTTTATATTTATTTAGAATACAAAGTTGGTGAGAAAGCCCACAGCAATATTGCATAAATCAAATCAATGCTTACATCTTTCAAACATACAGGCACTTTGCAAATTGAGCATTTTGGCACATGTCCTTCCCGCCGGGCGGGATAGTTTTGGGTCTTCTAAAATGCTGCAACTTGAAAAGTACATTATTTACCCTCGTTCTTATTTCAATAGCCCGTTTACTCTTTGCCCAGGAAAAAGCCATCCCCTTGTACCCAAAGAATATTCCCAATTCCAAAAGAGCGCCGGCAAACTATGTTGAGTACACTGATAGTTCCGGCCTTATCAGGAACGTAACCAACCCTGTTATCATTCCTTTTCTACCAAAGAAAGGCACTGCTACCGGCACCGCAGTTATTATTTGCCCGGGAGGCGGTTATGCCGTGCTGGCATCGGCAGAAAAAAGTGCCCTGTTGGCCAAAGCATTCAACCAGGTAGGTATAGCCGCCTTTGTGCTCAACTATCGTTTGCCCGGCGATGAGATCATGGTCGATAAGACCATTGGCCCCTTGCAGGATGCACAAACAGCCCTGCTGCTTATTCGTAAGCGGGCGGCAGAGTGGGGGATCAATCCCCATAAAATAGGCTTTGTAGGTATTTCAGCAGGTGGTCACCTGGCTTCTACCGCAGCCACCCATTTCGATCAACCCGTTATCGACAATAAGGAACAGATCAGCTTGCGCCCCGATTTTATGGTGCTGGTCTATTCCGTTATTTTATTTGACACCGCTATAGCCAGCGGTACCCGCGAAAACTTAATTGGCGCAGCAGCCCAGCCCGCCCTCATCGATCATTTCAGCAACGAAAAACATGTAACTGCCAATACGCCGCCTGCTTTTTTGGTACATGCCGCCGACGATGATGTGGTACCCGTCAAAAACAGCCTCGTATTCTACAATGCCCTGCTCGCTTTCAATGTAAAAGCCAGTATGCATATCTTCCAGGCTGGCGGACATGGATTTGGTTTAGACAACCCCCACAACAAAGACAAATGGTTCCACTCCTGCATAAATTGGTTGCAGGAGAATGGATTCTGAAAATATCCAGTATCTTTTGGTGCAATTCGCTCATTGGCTAAACCAATTGGGCAGGCGCCTGCCAGCTTACCCGCCATGGGGCGCCAGCCTGCCTAAGCGCTTTTAAAGTGTAAGATTTTTTGTCATCACCGCAGCACTTGTCGGGCAAACATGGCTGAACTCAGATGAAGATTTAACAGCACCTGGTACCTGATCACGTTGGATCGTGCTATATCCTTTTCGGCTGAAGTAACCGGATGCTGTTTCCGTTAATAGATACATTGCCACGATGCCGGTGCTGTGGGCCCGTTTTTCAAGTTCCTGTACAAGGCTTGCAGCAATATGCTGATTCCGGTAGCCAGGAGGAACAGCCATTGATCGCAACAGCCCAAAAGCTCCATACCTTTCCATTCCAATCACACCAACTATGTTGTCTGCATCTTTGGCTACCAGGAAATCGGTCAGGATCAATGGCAGGTCAGCTACCGGAAGCTGTTGCGACTGTAGTAAATCAATTATTGCATCCCTCATTTCAGGGATTGCTATTACAATGTTCATAAGAATGGCTCCCAAATAGGTTATCCCTAAATTTACGAAGAAGCGCTATTTACTGCTCCATTCCATTTGAGCTTTTTTCAAATCGGCAATAAACCCCGGATTCTTATACCAGTACTTCAGCAAATGCCAGCCAATGATCCGGGAGGCTTCGTTGTCACTGGGGTAATGAATGCCCAGCAACTCCCTTGACCACCAAACCTCCGCCGCTACCTTGATAAAATCCTGTCTTTTTTGCGGGAATAATTCACCGAATATATAAGCCTCCGTATAGGACCACAGGGAATGACCACTGGGGAACGAAGGAGAATTAATTCTTGTTAATGGTTGTAACCGGGGTTCGACATGATAAGGGCGGGGGCGCTTGAAGAACTGTTTTAAACGGAATTCGGTCACACGAATGTCCTGGATACAGTTCAATAAAAGCGTGGTGGTAGCAGGGTATCGGCTATAGTCATATTGTTTACCGGTGGCGGTGGACAGAATATAATACAGTTGTTCCCTGTTTGCCTGATAATCCGGGTCAGTGGGATTCAGGATGTTGGGCCAGGAGCCAATATTGGCAATATAATTTGCCCGGTCAATCTCCTGTTGAGTACGGCTATTTTGAAGTTTTAACAGATAGTCCAGTTCCGCCCTGGTCTGATCTGAACTGCTGGCAGGGAATTTTACCAGGCCCGCCAGTTGCTTTTCGTCATTTGGTAAGAGGTAAACAGTCCTCCACAGGGCATTGCCCAGTGCCCCTTTGCTGTACTCAGCCCACGGGTAACGAATTGTGTCCTGGTCTTTCCTGTCTTCGTTTGGCGTGCTGCTTAATACGGCTATTGCCAGATAGGCGGGGCTGGGGGGCTCCAATGCAGGCAACTTCTGCGCCACTGCTACCGGAGAATATAACAATAGAGCTGATGCAACTGTATAGGCAATTGTTCTCGCCATTAGCATAAGTGTCATAAGGATTACTTTACCCTATTGACGGGGGAACAGGGAAAAGGACACAAGAAATGAACGCTATTTATTTTTATAAGCCAGCAGGTATTCCCCTACATTCTGGTAACCGATTTTCTCGAATACCCGATTGGACTGTGGGGTGAGTGCATTGGTTTGCAACATTACGCACTCATGGCCTGCTCCCAAAAGCCCTTTGGTCAACCCATGTACCAGGGAAGTACCGTAACCCTTATTTCTATGAGAAGGGTGAGTATAAAAGTGACCTATTACCGGGAAATCATGTTCACCGTACATACTTTGGGCCATTGCGCATACAACGCCATTGTCAACCCACTGATAAATGGAATCTTCTTCAATTCCACTTACGATCAGGCCAGTGGTCTGAGCATAGCTTTTACTTTCCCCGTAATAATCTTTTGCAAATCCTCGGCTCAGTTCTGCCAGTTCATCGAGCCGGGCAATGTCTCCCATCTGCATACGGCCAGGAGCCGGAAGGAACGGATCACTTACTGCACTGCATTTGTAAGTTACCCGGTGTTTCTCCATTTCGTAACTGGCATTATTGAGTTCAAAAAGTTTGTCAATTGTCCGTTTGCTACCGGCGAACTGGTACCTGTTAAACTTTTCAAACTCCAATTCTTTTGAAAGCAAGGGAATGAGCGTTTCATCGTACTGATCATCATAGATCAGGCACAACTCTGTACTGAACAGCACAATAATCCGGTTGCTGCCATTGGTTACGTTGAACAGTTTACGCAGTTGTAATTCTTTCTTTACTGACTTGTTGATCATTTCGGCCAGAAAGAAATATTGCAATGGGTTTGATTCCATCAACTCCCTGTTCTCATCCATGAAATCTGCGAAACGCGGAAACTTTATTATCTGTTCCATAGTATATGGAAGGTAGAAAAAAAGCTGCATTTATGCAGCTTAATCCCTAAACAAAGGCAGTAAGGATTATTTGTTGCAGCAAGCTCCCTGGCTATTCTTCACACAATCTACGACATTGCCGTACCTGTCAAATTCGTAGGTACAGCATTCCAGGATAATTGTTTTCAGTTTCTCTTTTGCTCTTTGCACCCGTACTTTTGCATTGCTTAATGAGATCCCGATCAGTTGAGCGTAATCTTTTAGTTTCATCCCTTCTAATTCTGTCCTGATGAGTGCATCCCGGTATATATCAGGCAGCGATTCGATCATGGGCCTTAAACAGCAATCAGCCAGTTGGAGCGACTGATCATTAGGATCAACAATATCAGTAGTGTTTACACTTTCCGATAGATCCTTTTCCGCCAGTGATTTTGATTTTCTGAAAAAATCTGTTACGGTATTGTTGGTAAGCTGTACCAGATAGGCTGCCGTATTGGTTGCATTTTCAATTTTGGGTAGATGAAGCAGTATTTTTAAATACACTTCCTGCATAATATCGTGGCAGTGGTCCTGATGCCCGACCTTTTTGCAGATGATATTGTGCAACTGGGTGCCAAACTTTTGCTGTATGGTGATTACTGCGGTTTCCATATTAAACTCCTTTCCGTAAACTTTCTGCATAGGCATTGGGCAAAGGACTATCCTCAACTGCTTTCGCTGCTTTCTCTACGTCATAGGTGAAGCGTATGAATTCTACCTGGATGCAATCTTTCACCGCGACCGAACTGTTTTCGTCAATATGCAGTAAAACATATCCTCCCCGTTGATCCCCATCCTTTGGCTTACCTACAGAACCAATGTTAATCGCATGACGATAATATGGTGCATCGGCTGCTCCTGCATTCATAGTTCTGTGATAAGGTTTGTGCGTATGGCCAAAACACATAATATCAGCATCGGCATCCTGCATAATGCGGAGCATACTTTTTTCGTCGCGGTCCTCAAACAGGTATTCATTAATTTTCCGGGGGCTGCCATGTACCAGGAGTACATTCAACCGGTCATTATTTAACTGGAACTCCAGGCGCATATGTGCCGGTAAAGTTCTCAGGTATTTGCGTTCTTCCGGATGAACAATTTCATTGGTGAAAGAAATAGAAATAGCCCCATTTGCTTTTTCCTCCTCAGTTTTATAAGCACAGCCACAATCATCGATTGCCCGGCCTATGCCAAAATCATAATTGCCGGCGATGGTAGGAATGCCGCGCTTCCGGATCTCATTGATCACTTCGTTGGGCCAGATATTATACCCTACAAGATCTCCCAGGCAATAGATAGCATCAGCTTTACGACTATCAACATCTGTAAAAAAAGCTTCCAGCGCTGGCAGGTTCGCATGTATATCAGAGAACAATGCAATTTTCATAACGATTGATTATCAGGTCTGATTATTTAAAAATGTATTAAGTGGTTATCGTTTCTCTTTCGCCATACCATCGTTTGCGAAGCCAAAATGCCACATTGACCAGCGCTATCAATGCAGGGACCTCTACCAGAGGACCGATCACCCCGGCAAAAGCCTGGCCGCTATTGATACCAAAAACACCTATGGCAACTGCAATGGCCAACTCAAAATTGTTACCCGCAGCGGTGAAAGCAATAGAAGCATTTTTTGCGTAATCAGCGCCCAGGGATTTCCCGATCAGGAAGCTGATCAGGAACATGATCACAAAATAGATCGCCAGCGGGATCGCGATCCTGATCACATCCATGGGGATTTGCACGATCAGTTTCCCCTTTAGGCTGAACATCACAACAATGGTAAACATCAGCGCAATGAGCGTTATGGGAGAAATAAAGGGGGTGAATTTATGCCGGAACCATTCAGCGCCTTTTAGCTTTATCAGCACATAGCGGCTGATAATACCGGCGGCGAATGGTATGCCTAAGTAGATGGCTACACTTTCCGCAATTTGTCCAATCGTTACATGCACTTCCAATCCTTTGATCCCAAACAAGGGAGGTAAGATTGTAATGAAGACATACGCATATACACTGTATAATAATACCTGAAAGATGCTATTGAGTGCAACCAACCCTGCTGCATACTCCCGGTTTCCTTCTGCCAGCTCATTCCAAACGATTACCATAGCAATACAACGTGCCAGGCCGATCAGGATCAGTCCAATCATATATTCTGGATAGCCATGCAGAAATAGGATTGCCAGTAGAAACATCAGGATCGGGCCGATTATCCAGTTGAGCAACAAGGAGGCTCCAAGTATCTTTGTATTCCTGAATACCTCGCCCATCTTTTCATAGCGCACTTTTGCAAGCGGGGGATACATCATCAGAATAAGGCCGATGGCCAACGGAATATTAGTAGTACCTGTTGAAAAGGAATTGATAAACGTTGCTGAAGAAGGAACAAAATAACCAAGCATTACACCGACTGCCATTGCCAGGAAGATCCACAACGTTAAATAACGATCCAGGAAACTGAGTTTTTTTCTTTGAATTACCGGATTACAACTGCTTGCACTCATAAGTTATTATTTTGAATGGAGCTGCTACCACTATATCCCTGATTAAAAATGTAGCGACTTGACTAATTACAACAACCGGGAGCGCAACAAGCTTTCTCCTCAGTTGGCTTTTCAGCATATACAGTAATACTATAGATACCGGTGTTCCCATTTCTGAATTGCGTGATCTCTTCTTTGGAAAGGTAACCGGACAGAATATCATCAGGAATATGAATAGCTTTTTCCTTCTGCAACGTTATGTTGGTGAATCCGTTACTTTCGATCAATTCCAGGTACACCTGCTTTTGGATGGCGCCAGATACACAACCGGCGTACATTTCTGCTGCCTCCTGAATAGCAGGTGGCAAACTTCCTTCCAGCACAATGTCTGAAATACTAAAGTGAGCACCCGGCTTTAAAACTCGTTTGATATCTTTTATTACTCCGTCCTTATTGGGTACCAGGTTTAACACACAATTGCTCACAATTACATCTGCTGTATTGGCTGATACCGGCATATGTTCAATATCACCTTGTCTGAATTCCACATTGTGGTATCCCAGTTTCTCCGCATTTTGTCTTGCTTTGTCGATCATGGCAGGCGTAAAATCAATACCAATCACTTTACCGGTTTCTCCCGTTTCTGCCCTGGCAACAAAAGCATCATTACCGGCGCCCGATCCCAGGTCTATTACTACATCTCCCTTTTTGATTTTCGCAAACTGTGTAGGAAGACCACAGCCCAGGCCAAGATCCGCTTCGGGATTATATCCTTCCATCTGAGAATAATCATCCGTCATCACATTGGCTGTTTCAATCGAACAGCAACCAGACCCACAGCAGGAAGCGGCATTATCCGTTTTATCCTGTAAGGCTATCTCAGAATATTTCTGTCTTACCATTTCTTTTAGTTGATCAGTAGTTTGCATGGCTTTGTATTTATTGTATTATTGCAATATTGCGATCAATAGGAGCAAAAAAAATGCTTAACAGCATTCATCTTTGTTTACATAGGATACAAAAAAAGCATCAAATGCAGTACGGTACTGATTCCAGACTTTTGGATCAATGCAGTAGCAAACACTGGTGCCCTCAATCGTCCCCTTGATCAAACCCGCATTTTTCAGCTCTTTTAAATGCTGGCTTATGGTAGCCTGGGCCAGACCAAGTTCTTCAACAAGATCCCCGCATACACAAGCCTGTGCTTTCACCAGCTGTTGAATGATGGCGATCCGGGCAGGGTGCCCCAGCGCCTTCATCATCGAGGCCAGCTTATTTTGCTTGTCATTGAAGATTTCTGATTTTGTTAATCCCATATCAATCGCAATATTACGATATTAATCCGCACCGACAAATCTTTTTCAATTTTTTTTTACAAGGTTTATCGCAAGACGTTGATTTGATCAGATTTTTTGTCTGTGACGGATATCTTTTTACAGGCATTGGGCAAACGACATAAAACAGCGCAACCATTACCTTACTATTCTTCAAATCCCACCCATCCTATACATCTCAAAAATCCCAGTTCAGACAAAAAAGACCCCGCTCTCACGAGCGGGGCCACTTCATAGGAATACCAGATGGAGAACAACCTTTACCTTTCCTGGTTGCCATCCGTCACTGCCTGGCTCACAGCACCGGCTACCGTTCCTGCAACAGCCAGGTAACTCGCTACCTGCACCACGATCATTGGCAAAGCCACTGGCGTAGTGAGGATAGTGCCGCTAACCGCTGCAAGGATCAGACTCCAGTTCCGCAACTTCGAAAAGAAGGGCGGCGTTGGTGATTGCATGCTGCCCTGTATATTCATATTATACTTTTAAATGTTAAAAAATAACTACCAAACCAAAGCCCCAACTGCTTAG